>Ga0155195_138_pt1 | contig 24536 bp, 26 predicted proteins | sample RifCSPhighO2_02_FD_106163 | JGI IMG/M metagenome (GOLD analysis project Ga0155195, IMG submission 106163) | Alphaproteobacteria bacterium RIFCSPHIGHO2_02_FULL_46_13
TGGTCAATGTCGGCGCGGATGGTGCGGCAATGGCCTTGGGTGTAGGGTTGGTAACGGGTGTTACCTCAACACTTTTGGGGGTATCCGGTGCGACGGGTTTGCCGTTTACTCTGTTTGTGGTAGGCGGCATCAGGTCACCGCCGAACATGGGCGGTGGCTGGTAATTTTTTAAATCTTGTAAAACAGATCGATCAACCGTGACCTCCGGTTTATCATCAGCATATCCTTGTTGCATCTGGGCATAGGCCACGGTGGATGTTCCAATTCCGAAACCAGCTAAAAGAACAAGTGATATGGCTTTGATCATTTTACTTTAGGCTTTCCTCTATGATTTTTTTGAAATCTTGATGGATTCCGACGTTGCTGGCAAGGATGGATTCCGCATAGACAGGGTTGTTATCCCCCGCCAAACTGATGATCTGTCCGCCAGCCTCTTTCACAATCAACGCGCCAGCCGCAACATCCCATGGTTTCAGACCATTTTCAAAGAACCCTTCGAAACGCCCCGCGGCAACATAGCATAAATCCAGTGCGGCAGCCCCCATGCGGCGGAAGCCACTGGTATGACCTGTCAGCGCATTGATATTTTTAAGGAAGCGATTTTGTTCTGTTTTGCCTTTTGATGCGGCATCACCGCCAGCGATAATGGACAACGCCATTTCTTTACGCGCAGAAACACGCAAACGACGTTTATCCAACCACGCGCCAGTGCCTTTTTCAGCATAGAATGTCTCATTCTTAATTGGGTCATGAACAAGGCCAGCGATAATCTCGCGGCTTTTGCCTGTTCCACGTTCAAGCGCGATGGAAATATTAAAGTGCGGAATACCGTGGAGGAAGTTGGTTGTGCCGTCCAATGGATCAACAATAAAGCGGAATTCTTCTGTACCTTTTTCGTTTACGCCTTTGATCTCTCCACGTTCTTCCATCAGGAAGCCGAATGACGGACGAGATTTATGAAGGTCTTGATAAATGATTTCTTCTGCGCGGAGGTCAGCTGCAGATACGAAATTAGCGGGCCCTTTGCGAGAGACTTGCAGGTTTTCAACTTCACCAAAATCTCGCAAAAGAGATTTAGCCGCTTTTTCAGCAGCGCGTAGCATAACGGTAATAGTAGCAGACGGAGCAGACATTTTAATTTCCTGTCATTCTTAAAAGGGGGCTATTTACGATGGTCTTGACCGAATTATTTTTTCAGACGTTCTTTCTTTAGTACGCTTTGACCTAGTTTTTCAAGACAATTCCGAATTTCTTCGTCCTCGATCCCTGATAAATCGGTTTTCAGGCTCTCTAAATCGGCCTGCGGAAGCGGGGCAGAGAATTTTCGGGAGGGGGCATAGTTATTTTCGGTATTGGCGGCGACATGCACAAAACGTAGCCCCGTGATCCATTGATCGCCGAAAAGCTGGTTAATTCGCGCCAAAATCAGGTCTTTTTGATAATGCAAAAGCGCGGCATCGGCACTGGTCGCCGCAATCTCAAGGGTTGCTTCGGGCTTATCGGCGGCAGTTTTCGGTTTACGGTAATGAATTTTAACAGGTTGAGCCTTGACGGCCATCTCAGGCCCTATAATGTCATCCCAGCTATTCAAAACCCGCCCCAACGCCACAAATTTCTTACTGAACGTCGCGGACGTCAGTTTGGAAACACTGGATGAGAGGGGGCGCAAATCAGACATAGGCCTTTATAATACACATCATGCCCAAAAGTCACGTTTTACGATTTAACCCATCCAAATTCCAAGAAAATATCTTGGGGTGGTATCATCAGAACCAGCGGGCTTTGCCGTGGCGGGTTGTGGGGCGCGATAAAACAGACCCTTATAAAGTCTGGATGTCTGAAATCATGTTGCAGCAGACAACTGTGCCTGCGGTTATTCCTTATTTTTTAAAATTTACTGAACAATGGCCAACGGTGGTTGATTTGGCGGATGCTGATGATGCGGAGGTGATGGCGGCTTGGGCGGGGCTTGGGTATTATGCTAGGGCGCGGAATTTACTCAAATGTGCGCGGGTTGTGGCGCGGGAATTGAACGGTAAATTTCCAAAGGATTTAGATGGATTGCTGGAACTGCCGGGGGTTGGGCCTTATACGGCGGCGGCGATCATGGCGATTGCGTATGGTCAGCCCGCAACGGTTGTTGATGGGAACATTGAGCGGATAACGTCGCGCATTTTTGCCATTGAAGATGCGTATCCCGAAGGCAAAAAAATTGTTCATCAAAACGCCCATCGCTTGTTCGAAAAGATAGAAGTTTGGGAACAACAGGATATTAAAGCTTACCCCCAAGCCTTAATGGACATTGGGGCAGGGATATGTACCCCCAAAAATCCATCATGCGGACTTTGCCCTGTTCAGAGATTTTGTAAGGCGTTTGCCGAGGGGCAGGCGGAGGCTTATCCCGTCAAGGCCGCCAAGAAAGCCGTTCCTATCCGCCATGGAGATGTGTATTGGATTACGGATGGGAAGGGCAATATCATCGTTGAAAAACGCCCAGATAACAGGATGTTGGGCGGAATGGTCGGGCTTCCGACATCCGATTGGGATATAAATAAAGGAAAAAGGTCGGAGAATAGCCTGAATTTACAAGAAATCCTTCAAAGCCCCCTGAAAATTGGAAAAATTTATCATGTGTTTACACACTTTAGGTTAGAATTGGCAGTCTGGGTGGTGGCTATGCCTGATTTGAAAAAACTGCTAAAATACTCACCGGATTTGATGATTGTTAATACTCATATGGTTGAATTAAATAAAATCGGTTTGCCAACTCTATTCTTAAAAGCGGCGCGTCTCGCCCACAAAAATGTCTGAAGGTTTAATGAAAATGGTATTTAGAAAAGTTCTCTCTCTTGTTGTTGTGGCTTTGGTTCTATTTTGCTCGACTTCTGGTTATGCGACTTCTACGAATTCCCAAGGTCAGGATAAAAAACTGGATATCGGGGCGTTAGGGCCGGCGACCTCAGGTGGCAAGTCAAAAGCGATGGTTGAGAATACCTATGTTCAAACGACCTATGAAAATCTTTATAAACTCGCTTGGTCGTATGATGCGTTTTCTTCCGCCGATGAAGAGGACTTGAATACTTACCTTATGATTACCGAGTGCAACCTTTATAATAAATTCTTCCAGAATGAATTTGAGTGGGAAAAAATCAAAATTGCTACACGCAAATTTATTGCAGACAATAAAGATAAAGTTCCAAGATATTACGAATATGTGCAGCCTATTTTTTTGGGGCGATATGATTATGCTTTGCAAGGGTTCCCGATCATTGTGGATGCTCAGGAATTTAAAGGCCAGAAAAACTTGCAATTTGCAAAGTTTCAAGCCGGTGAAACAAGTTGTGGTCGTATGGACATAAACTCAAGAAGATTCCCGGCGGAAGGGGTGGTCAGTTTATTAAGCCCCCTTAACCTTGCCTTTATTCGTGTGCCTCTCCCCTTGGCAGAAAAATATATTGAATGGCGGTCAAAGCAGCAAGATATTGAAGAAGGAAAGCGTCAGGCCTATATCCGCTATCGTATTCGTATTGATGGTTATGACGGAATCAAGTCATATTCGCTTGGTTTGGATGCCTTTAATTTTAATGGTAAGTTGATGCGTCTGGATGTGTTTGCGGATAAGGAATTGTTATTGCCGCTTTACAGTCAGGTTTTCTAATCGCAGCCTATGATCTGCTACGGGTGATGCAACATCCAACGCGGGCATCGGGGTAGATTTCAATTTTCTCGACTTGAACAGTTGCGTCAATAACACGGCTGTCTGTTAATGCAAAACTCGCAATATATTCGGCCAATGTTTCCACCAGATTATAATGGATACCTGACTGCTTGCGGATTTCATCAATGATGTCGGCATAGGATACGGTGGATTCAATCTTGTCATGCGCCACCCGAAAATCACCCAGATTCAGTGTCACATTCACACAAATATTTTGTGTCTTTTGTTGTTCATCCGGATAAATGCCAATACGTGCGGGAAGTATAAAATCCCGCACGATGATTTTTGTAGTGTTCATATCAATAACTTCTATTGAAGTGAGGTTTGTGCGTTCATTTCATCTCGCACACGTTGGCGTAACCTGTCAATCGGGAAGCTATTTTTGCCGTCCTTATAATGCCAATATGTCCAACCGTTGCAGCTTGGCGCGTCTTGGAGTGCCGCACCGACCTTATGGATAGAGCCGCGATATTGGTTAATATCGGTCTTGGCGATCACGCTTCCGTCTGCGCCGACTTTGGCTTCAATCGAGTTTTTACTGTCTGTCAAGACGGCACCCGCTTTAATCAGTCCGCGTTCAATCAACCATCCGAACGGCACGCGCGGCTCTTCGCGTTTCAATGTCTGGGTGAGGAGTTCACCTTCTGCAATCGGTGTCACTTTCGCAATACGTTCGGTGGCGAGTTTGATATAGCTGTCTTCACGCTCAAGGCCGATCCAGTTGCGGCCTAATTTTTTCGCAACTGCACCTGTTGTTCCTGTCCCAAAGAAGGGATCAAGAACAGTATCGCCAGCTTGGGTGGACGCCATCAAGACGCGGTAGAGAAGGGCTTCCGGCTTTTGTGTCGTATGCCCTTTCTCACCGTTTTCGTCTTTGAGACGTTCCCCCCCGGAACAAATCGGTATCGTCCAATCACTACGCATTTGAATGTCGTCATTCAAAGTTTTCATGGTGTCGTAATTGAAACGATATTTGCTTTTCTCGGACTTGCATGCCCAGATCATGGTTTCATGCGCGTTGGTAAAACGGCGACCACGGAAATTCGGCATCGGGTTGGATTTGCGCCAGACAATGTCGTTTAAAATCCAGTAACCCAGTTCCTGCAAAATCGCGCCGACGCGGTAAATATTGTGATAAGACCCGATCACCCAGATCGACCCGTCATCGGTCAGCAAGTCGCGCGCGGCGGACAGCCATTCGCGGGTAAATTTGTCATAGGCTTCGAAAGACGAGAATTGATCCCAATGGTCGTCAACCGCATCCACTTTGGAATTATCGGGACGGTGCAGATCGCCTTTTAATTGCATATTGTATGGCGGGTCGGCAAAAATCATGTCGATTGACCCTTTGGGAAGGCTCCGCATTGTCTCGATACAGTCTCCTTGAAGAATCATATTCTTCGGGAGGGCTGTGGATAACTTTGTGGATTTTCCTGTGGATTTCTTTGCTGCGGGAGCTTTTTTCACTGGCATTTGGTCTTCCTCTTTTTGGCGCTGACCAGAATCATGATTCATTTCGGACTCGCCGTCAAGCAAATAAATCACCGATTCATTTATGTGAATCAATATGTTATTAATGAATCCTCATGTGAAATTTTATAATTCAGATTTGGTTCTTTTTGACCGATACGCAATCGCGAAGGTCGGTATAACGGTTAATATGCCCATAAAAATCAGGAATGGTTTATCCCTATATTGTGCATAGAAAGTTTGCGGGATGGCGTTTGGCAAATAACCGTTGATGGTTCCTGCTATATCCGTCCCCAGTTGTTGTAAGGGGCGACCATAGGGATCAATGATCGCGGATATCCCTTTGTTGGCGGAACGCAGGATGGGCAGGCCTTCTTCAATGGCGCGGACTTGGGTTTGAACAAAGGCTTGATGGGGTTGAGTGGTGTATTCTGCCCAATTATCGTTGGACACGGCGACAATAAATTCGGGGCGCTCTGTCCCATGTGGCGTATATCCTGAATAGGCCGTCTCGTAACAGATTTGTGGGGCGAAGCTGGGGATACCTGCTATTTTCAAAACGTCCGCTCCGTCCCCTGCGGTTGTGAATTGTTTGTTTTTGAAAATTGTTTTCGATAGATTTTGACCGAAGATACTTTCATACGGAAGGCTTTCGCCCCATGGGACGAGGATGTGTTTATTATAATCTGCGATTATATTGCCGTTGTGGTTGAGGGCAATCAGACTGTTGAAACTATTTGCTTTACCGCCTGCTTTGGGAAAAATTCTCTCGGCCCCCATGAGGATGTAACTTTTATCAGGCAGATTCTTGGTGAGTGACCGCAGGGGAATATGGCTGCGGTTTTGATAAAGGGATAAAGAATTCTCAGGCCAGATAGATATCGTCTGTGGGGCAGTTATTCCGCCTGTATCCTGTGTCAGGCGAATATATTTCTGGATTAAATCTTCTTCAGAGTGGGATTCAAGTTTTTCGATCTGGCTGATATCGGGGTGGATAATCTGGATGGCAATTGCTTTGTTTTCTTCATGTGCGGGGGCGGATTGAATACGGAGATAGCCGAACAAAAATGTTCCTGCGAGTATAAATATAAGAAGGAATGAGGTTATGATGGACGTTACAGTTCCCTTTGTCTTCCATATCAGAATAGGGAGTATTGCCACGGCGAGAAAGAAATAGGTCAGCCCATAAATTCCGACCAAAGAGGTCATCTGGAGAAAAGCTGGAATTCTATATAATCCATACCCTATTAGGTTCCATGGAAAGTTGAATATAAAATGCCCACGCAGATATTCCCCCCACATTAAAATTGTGATGAAGGTCATAATGGAGAGGACAGGTTTATGGCGTGTGAAGTAAGCCGCCACAAATGCCGGAACCCATAACAAAGCCAATGCGGACGGTAGGCCAACTATGCTCAGCGGAAAAAGCCATACTATGTCCCGCAAGAGCAGATAGAATGAGGCCGTTGTCCAATAAAGACCAAAGAAAAAATAACCCAGAGAGAATAAAAACCCTATAAAAGCGACACGGCGCAACTGAGTGGTTTTGTAAACCAGAGAGAGGACGAGCGGAAAGGAAATGAATGGCGCAAAAAATATGCCGAGTGGTGGTAGAGCCAGCGCAGTTATAATTCCGAATATAAACGCCGAGAGATAAGGATTTTTATCTATGGAGAAAATAATATAATCCTTGAGGTTAATGCATCAGGGGGCATTTAAAATAGAATTCGCTTATATCCATAACGCAGGCGTCCCTATAGTTTGGATTTGTATCCGTATTTAAATCGGGTTCTTCTGGTCTGCCTGCGGCCTTGTTAATTTTTCTGCAAAAGTCATAGCTTAGGTTTCTGGCCTCAAACATTAACATTGGCTTATCTGAATCGTACCCCGGAAGGGTGTTGCCATCTGAAATGCTATAAAAATAATAAATCATTGGTGTCGGAGAGAGCCCGCCTTTTGCACCTTCGCGGATGGGCGGAATTGGGATGATGGCCGAGCCACCTTCGCCTGCAAAAAGGCAATTTACACCAGTGCGGCAGGGAATTGAGGGGTCAGTACCATCATTGAGTTGAACATCGCTGGCTGATTTTTCCGATGTGGTCATGAAACGCATTGTTGATTGTCTTAAGGTTCCACAATCTTGGAGAACTCTGGCGGCATCAATCGTCATTTCTTCTTCTGTTGTGTTTTTTCCACTGCCTTGCGTTGATTTCGTGACAGCATAGCTAAGTGCGGCAAAGAGGGCGACGGCAATTAGAATAAGGAAAAGAACATTCCCCTGTTCGCGCATTCTATATCTGTCCATGAAATGCCATATCATAATTGAAAGGTTATATACTTAGTTTTTAGAGTGATACAGTGCGGTTGTCTTGTCAAGGCAAACCCAATGAAATCAGGAGGTTATCAGAAAGGATTATATTCCTTTCTGGTGGGGGATTAATCAATTTATTTGATAGGGCAGAGGTGTTCTTGCCCGGCGAAGTCTGTTATAAAGTGGATACTTCATAACCCTCATAGAGATTAATCCATGCGCACAGAAAATTCACCTAAAACCATCTATCTTAAAGATTATAAAGTTCCCGATTATCTGGTCGAACATATTCGTTTGTCATTCCAGATCAGTGATGGTGCAACGACGGTGACCAATACCGCGAAGTATAAACGCAATGGTGCCAGCGGAAATGACTCTGCGCCGCTCGTCCTTGACGGCGAACACATGGAATTATTGTCGGTAAAAATTGACGGGAAAGATGCCCTCTACGATAAAACAGAATCCACCCTGACAATTGAAAATGCCCCTGCGTCCTTCACATTGGAAATTGTGACAAAATTCGACCCCGCAAAAAATACCGCGCTTGAGGGATTGTATAAATCGGGTGACATGTATTGCACGCAATGTGAAGCACAAGGTTTCAGACGGATTACTTATTTCCAAGACCGCCCTGATGTGATGACGGTGTTTACAACCCGCGTTGAAGCCGATAAAAAATTATTCCCTGTCTTGCTGTCCAATGGAAATCTGGTGGGCGAGGGGGATGTTGATGGTGGGCGTCATTTTGCGGAATGGAATGACCCGTTTCCGAAACCTTGTTATCTCTTTGCGTTGGTGGCGGGTGACCTGAAATATATTCAGGATGAATTTACGACCATGACAGGCCGTAAGGTTGATTTGCGGATTTATGCCCGCGACGGCGACCAACCGCAATGTCATTACGCCATGGAATCCCTGATCCGTTCCATGAAATGGGATGAAGACACCTATGGTCGTGAATATCAATTGGATAAATTCAATATTGTCGCCGTGTCCGATTTTAACATGGGCGCGATGGAGAATACGTCGTTGAATATTTTCAATACCGCTTTGGTATTGGCACATGCCGAAACCGCAACCGACATGGATTTTTATAATGTCGAAGGTGTGATCGGGCATGAATATTTCCACAACTGGACGGGCAACCGCGTGACCTGTCGTGATTGGTTCCAACTCTCGTTGAAAGAAGGATTGACCGTTTTCCGTGACCAGGAATTTTCAGCAGATATGAATTCACGTTCCGCGCAACGGATTGATGATGTGAAGACTTTACGTTCTGCACAATATCCTGAAGATGGTGGCCCTCTGGCGCATCCTGTTCGTCCAGATAGCTATATCGAGATCAATAATTTTTATACCACCACCGTCTATGAAAAGGGTGCAGAGGTCGTGCGGATGCAGGCTACTTTGTTAGGCCCTCAACAATACCGCAAAGGTACAGATTTGTATTTCGGGCGCTTTGACGGTAAGGCCGTGACCTGTGATGATTTTGTGAAATGTATGGAAGATGTATCGCGTCAGGATTTGACCCAGTTCAAACTGTGGTATTCCCAAGCGGGTACACCTGAGATCACCGCCACTTCGCATTATGACGCGGCGGAGAAAAGATTTACGCTGTCCCTCTCTCAACACATCCCCGATACCCCAGGTCAAACAAATAAGAAACCACATCATATTCCTGTGGCCTTCGGGTTGTTGAATGATAACGGGGATGATCTGATCGGCACACAAATTCTGCATTTGAAAGAAAAACAACAGAATTTCATTTTTGAAAATATCGCGTCCCGTCCGACGCCATCTATCCTCCGTAATTTCTCTGCCCCTGTGCGGTTGATTACGGATTTATCCGAGGATGATTTGCGTTTCCTGATGGTGGCGGATAGTGACGGGTTCAACCGTTGGGAGGCCGCACAGACCCTTACTATGCGGTTGATTAACCGCATGCTCGACCAAATGGAAGGCGGGCACAATGCTGTGACCGACCGCGCCTATCTTGAAACGGTATCAACACTTCTCGATCAGGCATTAGAAGACCGTGAAGATAAAGCTTTGCTTGCAAGAATGTTGGCGTTGCCAGACCATTCGATTATTTCGCAAGAACGCTCGGTTATTTATCCTGAATATACCCACGCCGTTCTGACGCGGATCAAGTATGATGTTCTGGTTGAGTGTTCTGCAAAACTTGGTGCGCTTTACAAAAAACTGAATGCCGAAAAACCATATAAACCGGATGCGGAGTCAATGGCGGAGCGCGCGTTAAAAGCCGTGGTCATGGACATCTTCACCTGTGATGGTGGGCAATTGCCATCGGCTCTTTGTAAGAAACATTATTTTGAATCCAATAACATGACTGACCGCATGATGGCGCTCAGTGGTCTTGCGGACACGACCATGCCTGAGCGTGCCGAGGTGCTGGCTGATTTTTATACGAAATATAAAGATTATCCGTTAGTCATTGATAAATGGTTTGCGGTACAGGCACGCGCCGTTCGTCAAGAAACTTTGGATGATATTCGCTTGCTTGCGGCGCATCCTGATTTCACCATGAAAAACCCGAACCGCGTGCGTTCTCTCTATGCAACCTTTGCCATGCGCAATCCTGTGATATTCCATGCGCGGGATGGGTCGGGGTATCAATTATACGGCGAAGTGATTTTGGCACTGGATAAAATCAATCCACAAATTGCGTCTCGTTTATTGACGGCTCTCCGTGACTGGAGACGTTATGATGCTGACCGCCAAAACAAAATGCGCGCAGTGCTTGAGAAAATTGTTGGCACGAAAGATTTGTCACCAAACGTCTATGAGATCGCTAATAAAACCTTGGGGGTATAGGATGAAAACAAACTGCTTTGAAACGATTGTTGAGTCTTGTGGGGCGGCTTGCCCCGCTTTGAAAACCGCGGTTGTTCATCCTGTGCGTGCCGAGGATATTATCTTGGTCGCAGAGGCCACCAAACGGAAGTTGATTGATCCAATTTTAGTAGGGCCAAAAGCGCGTGTTTTGGCGGCGGCAGCCGAAGCGAAAATTGATATTTCGGCATGGACATTGATTGACGTCGAACATAGTCATGCTGGAGCTGCCAAAGGTGCAGATATGGCGGCAAATGGAGAGGTTGAAAGTTTGCTGAAAGGTGGACTGCATTCCGATGAAATTCTTCACGCCATTATTACCAAGCGTTCATTGATGACCGAACGTCGGATCTCGCATGCGTATGTAATGGATATTCCCAACTATCATAAACCGCTCGTCATTTCAGATGCGGCAGTCAATATCGCTCCTGATTTAGCAGTGAAGGCAGACATTACACAGAACGCAATTTATTTATGGACAGCATTATTCGGAAATGAGCGGCTGCCAAAAGTTGCGTTGCTCGCCGCTGTTGAAATGGTCAATCCGAATATGCAGGCCACAATTGATGCCGCGTGTCTGTGCAAAATGTCTGATCGCGGACAGATTAAGGGGGGCATTCTGGATGGCCCGTTGGCGTTTGATAATGCGATTAATCTTGAGGCTTCAAAATCCAAGGGGATTATTTCAGATGTTGCCGGTGATCCGGATATTCTGATTGCCCCCAATCTGGAATCCGCCAATATCATGTCAAAAGAGCTGACGTTTTTGGCGAATGCCGAAGCCGCCGGAATTATTCTGGGTGCACGCATCCCGATCATTTTGACCAGCCGCGCAGATAGCCTTCAAACAAAACTCATGTCCTGTGCCTTGGGGATCAAGGTTGCGCAGGCACGCAAAGACGGGAAGTTCAAGTAATCAAAATGGCATCGCTTCTTGTCCTGAATATCGGTTCATCTAGCATTAAATATGCGCTGTTCGAACTTGAGAGTTTGGAGAGGATGGATCATGGCAAAATCAATTGTCAGCCTTCACAGAGTGAAGATGTTTTAAAAGACTTGATCCACAAATTTCCTGCGCCTGATATGGTCGCGCATCGTATTGTTCATGGTGGTGATCAATTTAGGGCGGCGACATTATTAAATGATGACATTTTAAACAGGTTGGAAATATATTCTCCGTTCGCGCCGCTTCATCAACCACATAATTTGAACGGGGCGCGTATCATTCAAAAATTATTGTCTGATGTTCCTCAATATGGATGTTTTGATACGGCCTTTCATGCGGGGCATGATGAATTGCATTCGGCTTTTGCCATCCCCAAAGATTTACGGGATATGGGATTGCGGCGTTACGGGTTTCATGGCCTTTCCTATGACTGGATTTCACGGCAGATCAATGTCAAACGCGCTGTGATCTCCCATTTGGGAAGCGGGGCGAGCCTTTGCGCGGTACTGGACGGCAAAAGCATTGATACAACCATGGGGCTGACGGCACTCGACGGATTGCCGATGTCAACGCGGACGGGGTCGATTGATGCGGGATTTATTCTTTATCTGACCCAACATCTGCATTATACGCCTGAACAGATCGAACATATTCTTTATAATGAATCTGGGTTGAAGGGTTTATCGGGCATAACAGGTGATGTGAAAACATTACAGGAATCGGATGATCCTCGCGCCAAATTGGCACTCGATTATTTCGCATTCAAAACAGCCCAGCATGTCGCCATGATGGCTGTGAGTCTCGGTGGGTTGGATGCTCTGGTCTTCACAGGCGGAGTGGGTGAGAATTCAGAATGGATGCGCAATGCAATTTTAAACCAGTTAAAATTCTTGCCGCCATTCGATGTCATGGTGATCCCGACCAACGAAGAAAAGATGATTGCTATTCAAGTCAAAGAGGTCGTGGGAAATGCCTGATTTCACTCTTGAAAATGAACATGGGTCTATCGTCATCGGCGTGGATGAAGTCGGGCGCGGGCCTTTGGCGGGGCCGGTTGTGGCGGCGGCTGTCTATATTCCATTAGAAAATCGAGGGCATCCTGTCTGGCGTGATGTGACGGACAGTAAAAAATTATCCGCGGTGCGCCGTGAAGTTTTATTTTCGGTGATACAAGGCCAATGCCAGTTCGGAATTGCCGAGGCCAGTGTTGAGGAAATTGATACCATCAATATCCTTCAGGCCAGTTTACTCGCTATGCGCCGCGCGATTGAACAAATCGCATGTGCTAATCCTTTTATCTTGGTTGACGGAAACCGCCTGTCAAAATCCTGGCCGTGGGAGGCGCGGGCGGTGGTAAAGGGGGATTCCAAATCCGTATCCATCGCCGCCGCATCCATTCTGGCAAAGGTCACGCGGGACAGGATAATGGAAGAATACGCGCAAACATATCCTGCCTATGGGTGGCAAAATAACGCAGGATACGGAACGCCAGAGCATTTGGTGGCGTTAGAGACGCATGGTATCACGCATCATCATCGCCGCAGTTTTGCACCTGTCCGTAATTTGATCAATGTGGCTTGAATAGTCCGTCATTAATGGCATCAGGGTCGTCGGTGAACATTGCATCGACACCCCATTGACGCAATCTGAGGGCGGTTTGCGGGTCGTTGATGGTGTAGGCCAAGATTTGGCGTTCGGTGTCCAGAATTTCTTCGATAAATTCGCGGGTCGCTTCGTTGCCGTCAATATTGATGGTGGTGACTTCCAGATAGTCTGCCAGCTCCGCCCAGTTGGGCATAGGTTCTGGTTCAAGCAACAGGCCACGATACCAATCACCAGCCATTTCAGCGGCAGTCTCTAATGACACATGCGAGAAACTGGAGATCAGCAAACGGTCACGGTCGTCCCAGTATTGGGAGAGTTGGTCGAGCATGGCTTCCGCCGTATCTTTCTCACGCCCCGGGCAAGGTTTGATTTCTAAATTAACGCCCAAATCACGCGCCAGAATAACCTCGATGGCTTCCTCAAGAGTCGGGATTTTAATGCCCGAAAAACTCTCCGAGAACCAACTACCTGCTTCAAGGTTACAGAGGTCGGCATAAGTAATTTCGGCAACAGGTCCATGCCCATTGGTGGTGCGGTCGAGATCATCATCATGCATAATAATCGGCACCATATCTTTGGTAAGTTTTACATCCAGCTCAACCCATTTGCACCCCATATCGGCAGCGGTATGAATGGATTCTAATGTGTTTTCGGGGGCGTAATTCCTAGCACCGCGATGTCCGATAATTGTGGGGATTTTAAGGGGCATATATTTATTCCAACCAGTTTTTGTTTGCATGGGGACAGTATTGATTTGCAACGTCAATAAATTCTTTTTTATCATGTGGGAATACAAAAGGTAACCAATATCTTACTTTTGTATAACGCCCGGATTTTGTTGCTTGTTCAGAATATATTCCACCGGCTTTGAAAGAGAGTTTTTTTGTTTCAATAGGGTGCAAGAATTCAATAAATAGGAATGTTCCAGAAAACCCCTGCGGCTTTCCAAAGAGTGTGCCAAACCAGATTTTATGGATTTTTTCCCATGGGGTCATTCCTATGCCACGCATGAGCAACCCTTCTTCTGTTGCTTCGACAACAAGAGGATTTCTGAGAAACCCGAACATCCGTATTGAACAAAATAGGACAATCGTAAATGCGAGGTAGGTAAGTGTTTGCCCAAAAAAGATAGGCAAGTCCAGCGGTGCAAAGGCCGCATATAACGCATTGGCATCTTTATATAAATTGTAAATGATGCCAATCATCAGAATAATGCATCCGATAAAAACCCGTCGCACCATGAAATTCGTGACTTGTAGAGTATTCGAGAGATTCATTTTTTATCATTCTCTGGTGTTCAAAAAAATCTCCGACAATCATTTCTGATTATCGGAGATTTAGACTATTTAGGTATCATGAACTAACCCGCAGCTTGCTCGTCAGCTTCTTTAGGTTTTGGCGCAATGATTTCGCCTGTTTCTTGGTCAACGCGTTTCATAGACAATTTGATTTTGCCGCGGTCGTCGAAGCCTGTGACGAGAACTTTGACTTCTTGTGCTTCGGCAACAACGTCAGTTGTTTTTGCAACACGGTGGTCAGCGAGTTCAGAGATGTGCACGAGGCCATCACGTCCGCCCATGAAGTTCACGAATGCGCCGAAGTCCATAATTTTTACAACTTTACCGTTGTAAACTTTGCCAACTTCAGGCTCGTCAGTGATGCCTTTGATCCAGTCAATTGCTGCATCGATGGCTGAACCTTCAACCGCAGAAATTTTGATTGTCCCATCGTCATCAATGTCAATTTTCGCACCAGTTTTTTCGATGATCTCACGAATAACTTTACCGCCAGTACCAATGACTTCACGAATTTTGTCAGTTGGAATGTTGATAACAGCCATTTGTGGAGCGAATTGGCTGATTTCACCGCGTGAGGTGTTCAGTGCTTTCGCCATTTCACCAAGGATGTGGATACGACCTTGTTGAGCCTGTGCGAGCGCTATTTTCATGATTTCTTCGGTAATCGAAGTAATCTTGATGTCCATTTGAAGTGCTGTAATACCGTCATTGGTACCCGCAACTTTAAAGTCCATATCGCCCAAGTGATCTTCGTCACCCAAAATGTCGGACAGAACGGCAAAGTCATTACCGTCTTTAATCAGACCCATTGCAATACCCGCAACCGGTTTTGCCAAAGGAACGCCGGCATCCATCAAAGAAAGTGATGTACCGCAAACGGTTGCCATGGATGATGATCCGTTGGATTCAGTGATTTCAGATACAACGCGAAGGGTGTAAGGGAAATCTTCAGAAGCTGGAAGCATTGGATGAATAGAACGCCAAGCCAATTTACCATGACCAATTTCACGACGTCCCGGTGCGCCCATACGACCACATTCACCAACAGAGTATGGTGGGAAGTTGTAGTGGAGCATAAACGGCTCGCGGTATTCGCCAATGATTGAGTCAATCATTTGTTCGTCTTGACCTGTTCCGAGTGTGGTCACAACAATCGCTTGTGTCTCACCGCGTGTGAACAATGCAGAACCGTGTACGCGTGGCAGAATACCAACTTCGCAAACGATAGGGCGAATGTCCGCAGTTTTACGACCATCAATACGGGATTTAGTTTTGAGAATGTCACCACGCACAACAGCGGATTCCAATTTGAAGCATGCATTTGCAACAGCTTCTTTGGAAAGATCTGCTTCAGCGTTTGTAAATTCAGCAACAGCCGCATCTTTAACCGCGTTGACTGCGGCATAACGATCTTGTTTCACTTTGATTGCATAAGCTTCACGGAACTGGCCTTCGTATTTTGCTTTGAGGGCAGCTTCCATTGCAGTGATATGCGCAGGAACAGTTGGCACATCCCATGGTTCTTTGGCGGCTTGTTCAGCGAGGCCAATGATACCTTGGATGACTGGTTGGAATGCTTTCCATCCCGCCATAACGGCGCCGAGCATCACGTCTTCGCTCAGTTCTTTGGCTTCTGATTCAACCATCAGAACACCTTCCGGAGTACCGGCAACAACCAAATCAAGGTCAGAGCCTTCCATTTCGGAGATGCTAGGGTTGATCAAATATTGGCCGTTTTTGTAACCAACGCGGCAACCTGCAACAGGGCCCATAAATGGAACGCCAGCGATGCAGAGTGCAGCAGATGAACCGATCAAGGCCAAGATGTCAGGGAAATGTTCGCCATCATGTGACATGGTGGTACAAACGATTTGAACTTCGTTCAAGAATTCTTCAGGGAACAATGGACGAATCGGGCGGTCGATCAGACGTGCAATCAATGTTTCTGCGTCAGATGGTTTTGTTTCGCGTTTGAAGAATCCACCAGGAATACGTCCGGCGGCATAGAATTTTTCGAAATAGTGAACAGTTAAAGGGAAGAAATCTTGACCGGCTTTGACTGATTTCGCAGCAACAGCGGTACAAAGAACAGTGGTGCCACCCATGGTAGCCATTACAGCGCCGTCAGCTTGACGAGCGATTTTTCCAGTTTCGAGAATGATTTTTTTACCAGCAAAATCAATCTCTTTGCGGAATGTTTTAAACATATAAATTACCTTTCAAATATGTGTAAAGTGACAGTTCAACCCCTATGGTTTCCCTGCCGAAAGACGTCTGTGTTCCGATTTATGTCGGTGGACAGTGAATGACAGCACTTCATTCCCTTTTGGGGGACTGTGATTAACCGTCAACCGATAGTCCGAAACACATCAATTTTTCTGGGTGTTTTGTGCCATGGATAGGGGGTAAAGTCAAGGAATAGGGGCTTTATGATATGTTTTGACATAATTTTACAAATATGATAATTCACCCCTCCGATTTAAAACATAAAAAGAGGTGTAAAATGGCTTTGATGCCAAAAAAATTGACAATGTCACTTGTGATGCCCGTTTTTATGGCTGTTGCAGGATGTTCTAATCTTTCCAATAATTCGTCCCAAAAACCAGAAGAATCACGTGCGTTTGACTATCGTCAGGACGAAATGTGGTTGGCGGCACAGGCTGTAAAGGACGCAGAGCTTAAAAATGCTTTGAGATTACAATCTTGGTCTGAAAAAGTGAAAGTAACCACTTTAAGTAATCCTGTGGAAGCAAAAAAAGCAAGTAAGGGAATGATCAGCGATTGCGCCCTTGTTTCTAAGTTAATTAAAAGTAGCAAGGCAGATGGAATCTATGCCGCTTTTAATGCCGCGGAAACAATACAAATTTCTCTAGGTGACAAATCTTCAGGAAGGGAGCAGCGAATAGTAGATATTGCAACTGAGGAAGCTAAAACGAATTTAGGTATAGCGTTAACAAATTGTCAGCGTCAGCTAAAATAGAATATCCTTGAAATCCCTTTGATTTTCCCATACTCCTGAAAGCCAGAAAACAGCTTTCAGGAGTATTTTTATGTCGAAATCATATGTTGTGTTGATGCGCCACGGACAGAGCCAGTGGAATTTGGAAAATCGTTTTACAGGGTTTCATAATGTGGAATTAAGTGATCAAGGAGTTGCCGAGGCCAAATTGTCGGGTCAGAATTTGGCCAAAGCTGGGATCAAGTTTGATATCGTTTATACATCCACTTTGAAACGCGCTTATACGACTGCCGAAATTGCTTTGAACGAAGCGGGTCAGGGGGCATTGGTTGCGGGTATGGTCAAAAGTGATGATATGCGTGAACGCGATTATGGTGATTTAACCGGACTTAACAAAGACGAAACCAAAGAAAAATATGGCGCGGACCAAGTTCAAATCTGGCGCCGTTCTTATGATGTTCAACCACCGGGTGGTGAGAGTTTACAAGACGTTGTTGAAAATCGTGTGCGTCCATATTTCAACAGCACGATCAAACCACAAATGGATGCGGGTAAAAATATTCTGGTCGCGGCTCACGGAAATTCACTTCGCGCACTGTTGATTATTCTGGGGGAAAATACACCTGAAAATATCAACGAAACAGAAATTCCGACCGGATCACCGTTGGTATTGGAATTCGAAAACGGCGTCCGCACTGCGAAATACTATCTCGCTGATAAATTGGCGGCATAATCATCATGGGTGAGAACCACAAACATCATCACGATTGCGATGGTTCTCATCATCACCATCATCATCACGGGCATAACCACCACCACGCTGACAATAAATTATCATGGGCGGTTGGTATCAATATACTCCTGACTATTGCACAGATTATTGCAGGTGTGATGGCGGGTTCGCTTGCGTTGATTGCGGATGCGCTTCATAATTTGTCGGACGCGGCTGCGATGATTTTGGCGTTGGTGGCGCGGAAAATATCCCGCCGTCATGCGGATGAAAAACGCACCTATGGTTATAAAAAAGTTGAAACACTTGCGGCCTTCACCAATTTTATCACGCTGATTATCATCGGGCTGTGGTTGGGGTACGAAGCGGTTTCAAGATTTTTCAGTCCCAATATCATTGACGGCTGGGTTGTCGTCTGGGTTGCAGGGCTGGCAATCGTCATTAATGGTACAACGGCTTGGCTGACTTACAGGGAATCCAAAGGGAGCCAGAATATCCGCGCGGCATTCCTTCATAATCTAACCGATATGTTTGCATCTGTCGGTGTTGTAATTGCAGGGATTATGATTTTGACATTCGGGTGGACATGGGTTGACCCGCTGATCACTTTGATGATCTCTGTCTATGTGCTGTGGCACGCGGCGCAAGATTTGCCAACTGTTTGCAATATCCTGATCGATGGCGCGCCGGAAGGCATGAATGTAGCCTCAGTGGTTGATAATATGAAATCGGTTGCGGGTGTTGCGGATGTTCATCATGTGCATATTCGTTATATTGATGAACATTCTTACGCACTGGAAGCCCATATCGTTGCCAGTGATAACGCAGCCATAGAAAGCATTAAATCCGCGATCAAGGAAAAGCTGAAGGCACTGGACATCTCCCATTCGACATTGGAATTCGAAGATAAAATCTGTGCCGATAAAAGTTGCCGTGATTAGTCTAAAGACAGCATATCTTTAATCGCCATGCGTGCCAGTTCATCAACACGTTCATTCTCAATATGTCCGTTGTGACCTTTGACCCATTGCCATTTAACGTGGTGGCGGTTGACTTGTTCGTCTAGAGCCATCCATAAATCCTGATTTTTAACGGGCTTTTTATCGGCGGTTTTCCATCCGCGGGATTTCCATCCATCCATCCATTCGGTGACACCTTGGAGGACATATTTACTGTCCGTATAAAGGGTTACATCGCAGGTTCGCTTGACTGCCTTTAATCCTTCAATAGCCGCCATGAGTTCCATGCGGTTGTTGGTCGTATCCGGTTCAGCCCCCGATAGTTCTTTTTCAGTTCCCTTATAGCGGAGCAATGCGCCCCAACCGCCAGGCCCTGGATTGCCCGAGCATGCGCCATCTGTATAAAGTTCGACATGATTAGAAGAGTTTGGCATGTTTTAGGAATTCCAATTTTTGAATATATTCGGCTGGTGGCTTCGGTGTAACCAGATTTTGCGGATCATGGAAGGTGAGGTCGTGAAGGCGTGATGATAAAAACCGCATCGCCGCCCCGCGTGATAGAATGTGATACGCGTCTTTCTCTTCACCTGTCAATGGACGAATGGATTGGTATCCTGAAATCAAGGCGTTCCATTTATCATCATCCAGTTGGTTGTTCGAATGAAAGCACCACGCATTCATCACAATCGCCAGATCATAGGCAAGGAAATCAGTCGCCGAGAAATAAAAATCAATCACACCGTAAATATGCCCGTCTTTGATAAAGACATTATCGGGGAATAAGTCTTCATGGACAGAACCTTTTGGAAGGTCTTTAGGCCAATGGGTTTTTAAAAATTGCAATTCGTCGAGGTAGTCATAGACTGCGTCGCCCACCCGATTTAACCTGAATTCCCAGGCATCTATCGCCATGGAATTATCGCGGGTCATCTGAAAACTTTCCCCCAATAGATGCATGCGCGCCAGTAAGATTCCCAGTTCGTTGCAAAGGGCGGGTGTAATATCGTCCTGTTTGACATCACGGCCATCAAGAAAGGAAAAGATTGCGGCATGCTTGGTATCAATTTTTCCCAAATGAACAGGGAAGGGGCAGGTGATTCCGCCATCCGATAAATGTTTCATAAACCCGATAAAATAGGGAATGTCTTTCGGATTAATACGGTTTTCAAAAACGGTTAGAATATATTTCCGTCCGCCGGATGTTTCTATTTTATAGTTGGTGTTATCAACGCCCTGCAAAATCCCCTCAAACGATTTCAGATCAGTCAGTTTTGATTCCAAAAGGAATTTTTCAACTTGCTCTCTGTTTAGGTGAGTGAAGACGGCCATTTTTTGCTATGATTTCCTAATATTCTCTTCGGCTTCGCGGAGGATGCGGGGGATGTTGAACACAACATTCTCTTTGGTTAAAACAACTTCCTCAACAGTTACTTCATATTTTTGTTTTAAAGCCGCAATAACATTTTCGATGAGGATGTCAGGCGCAGATGCTCCGGCAGTTAACCCAAGAGTTTTGATATTTTCTAATGACGCCCATGGAATATTGCTGTCATCCTGAACCAGATGGGCATTCTCACATCCATAGACTTTCGCAACCTCGACCAAGCGGTTGGAGTTGGAGGAGTTGGGTGAGCCGATGACAAAAACAGCATCCGATTTCGGGGCAATTTCTTTGACCGCCAATTGGCGGTTGGTGGTCGCGTAACAAATATCTTCGCGGTTGGGGCCCACAATCATCGGGAATTTTTTCTTTAAGGCTTCGACAACCGCACTGGTATCATCAACGGACAAGGTGGTTTGTGAGCAATGCGCCAGTTTGGTCGGGTCAGGGACAACCAGTTTTTCAACATCTTCGATGGTCTCAACCAGATAGACGCTGCCCTCCGGCAATTGCCCCATTGTGCCGATGACCTCGGGGTGGCCTTCATGACCGATCAGGATGATGGTCAGCCCCATTTTATGATGACGCTCTGCCTCGTTATGGACTTTGGTCACAAGGGGGCATGTGGCATCAATATAGAACATCTCCCGCGATTGAGCATCAGCAGGCACAGATTTCGGCACGCCATGCGCCGAGAAAATAACAGGGCGTCCGTCATCGGGAATTTCCGATAATTCCTCGACAAACACTGCCCCTTGTGCGCGAAGGCTTTCGACCACATATTTATTGTGAACAATTTCATGGCGGACATAGACAGGCGCACCATATTTTTCCAGTGATTTTTCAACGATCTGGATGGCACGATCAACCCCGGCGCAAAAGCCGCGCGGGGCGCATAAGAGGATTTTAAGGGCGGGTAAATTGGTCATTTTTATGTGTTACCAGATTGAATGCCCTCTTGCCATGGTTTTTGTTTTGTTTATTGTTCAGTTTATAACGTAGGTAGGAGTTCGTCTGATGAATAAATTGATGGTTTTGGGTTCTGTGTTGATAGCGTTGACTTTGTCGGGTTGCGAGACCATGAACAAGGTCGGGGAATCTTTAAAATCCATGGAAATGCCGAAAATTAGCCCGAAAGGGGAGGCAGATGCCGCAAAGAGTACGACTTCCAGCCCGCTTTCTGTTGTCAGTGAAACATGCCCTCAGGTCAAGGGATTGACTGATTTGGCATCGATTACCCAGTTCACGAACCCTGCGGAAATGATCCCCGATAAGATGATTTCTGATACAAAACTGGAAAAAATCGCGTCAACATGCGCTGTTGCGGGAAACAGTGTCTCGGTTGAGCTGGAGTTGAATTTCTCAGGCGTTTTAGGGCCAGCAGGGGTTAAAGATCTGGATGGGCAGGCAAATTATACTTATCCATATTTCCTGTCTGTGGTCTCGCCGGACGGCAAAATCCTCTCGAAAGATGTATTTGCGCTGTCTATGGTCTATGAAAACGGTCAAATTACCTATCACCGCCAAGATAAACTCCGCCAAGTCATTCCGTTGATGACAGGGCAGGATGCCAGCAAGTTCCAGATTATGATTGGTTTCCAATTATCTGCGGACGAACTTGCCTATAATCGCCGCCCTCAATAGATAGAAAGATCATCATCATGGCGACAGTCATTTGCATGAAATGGGGCACGCGATATGGTCCCGAATACGTCAACAGGCTCTTGGCCGGAATTCGTCGCCATACCAAAACCCCTGTAAGGTTTATCTGCTTTACTGACAATGCGGACGGGTTGAATCCGTTGGTTGAGGTCATGCCCCTTCCGAATATTTTTATTCCCGACAGTGTTCAGGAAACCATGCCGTGGCCGAAATTATCGGTCTGGCAATATCCGTTATATGACTTAACGGGTGATGTCTTGTTCCTTGATATTGATTTGATTATCACAGGGCCGCTGGATGATTTCTTTACCTATCATCCCGGTGAATATTGCGTGATTGAAAACTGGACGCAATTGGGGCAGGGCATAGGCAACACATCTGTTTTCCGCTTTCCTGTCGGACGCTATGCCGAAATTTATAATCGGTTCAGAGAAAATCCCGAACAGATTTTAAAAGATTATCGTGTGGAACAACATTTTATATCCGCCCTGATCCCCGAACAGAAATTCTGGCCGGCGTCATGGTGTGCCAGCTTTAAACATTCTTTGATGCCGAAATTCCCGATGAATTGGTTCAAAGTGCCTGAATTACCAAAGGATACAAGGATTGTGGCCTTTACAGGAAAGCCCGATCCGGATGAAGCCGCAGAGGGGCGCTGGCCTGTCAAATCGTGGTATAAATCCATTTATAAACACGTCCGCCCAACACCATGGATTAACCAGCATTGGCAGGATAGGGATCTTTAATATCCCCTATATTCCATTCGGTTATGCGTAAAAATTCCGGGGTTGGACACACCGATCCAGAATTTTTGATCTCTCCACCATGGGCTGCGGTTCAGTTCGGTTTCAATGGTTGGAAATCCGTTGATTAAACGTCCGCCGATATTTTGTTCAGCCATCGGGATGACGGCATTTAAAAAGAAATCCCGTTTAATCATAAATAAATTATTCGCCCAATTCAAAACATCCGACCGAACTAGATAATCACCCGATGGAAGTTGTTTGATGACATTCGGAAATTTATCGGATGGATGGGCTTCGGTATAAATACTCATCCCCTTCATGCGATGGGCTTTCTCTGGGCGAAGAATTCTTTTCATCCCCGCCTTGATTTTTGCGAAAGGAGGGGCGGCATCAGTAGGCCAATATTGGAGCGTTTTATCACTAAAAAGCTGCGGCCCCGGATTTTGAAGGTGACGAAACCGCCAAACATTCGATTGTCCCGATTGCAGTGATTCTAATGCGCGGGCGATAGGCGAGAAATTATCTATGTTAGGATCACATAATTTAAAGTCATTTTCCGCCAATAACAGGTATTCGGACGTCATATTTTCTGCCATGGCCTTAAATCCGCCTAAAATACCCAGATTTTTGGCTGTTCCTTTATAGGGAATCGCAAATTCTGCGGCAACGCGGATGCCTTCATCCTCTATTTCAGGCAAAAACAGCAGTTTTTCGCCAAAATAGTCCAGAAATCCAGCATCCTGATAGGTTTTGAGCGTTGTGCGAACACTGTCATATCCCCGCCAAGATAAAATTCCTAAACCCAGATTTTCGAGCGTCTTTTGTGGGCGCGGTAGATTGTGATGTGGCATGATGATCGGGCTTTTTTCAGAAAAAATGTTGATGTTTATGGCGGATTTCTTGGCAAATGCTACCTTTCTTCCACTAAAAAGAATAGTGACAATTTAAGTTCTATTCTTTCGCTTGCCTTCCTCGGATCAATATGCTACCCAAACGGCAACGAAACAAACAGATTCATGTGTTCATGAAAGGATCAGGAATTGACAAAATCCTCCTCCGCCTCTGGTGCTGGGCACGTCCTTGCCTCCCGCTATGCAACCTCATTGATTGAGGTGGCTACTCAATCGGGAGCAATTGATTCCATTGAAAAAGATATGGTCTCACTTTGGAAAGCACTCACCGAATCGAAAGATTTAAACTCCCTTATTGGGAATCCCGTCTATTCAAAAGACCAACAGCTGAATGCCGTGCAGGAAATTGCGCGCAAAGCGTCATTCCATCAAGTCACCATCAATTTTCTGGGTGTCTTGGCGAATAATGGCCGCTTGGCTGCTTTGTCCAAAATTCTGGTGGCCTTCTTTGCCGAAATGGAAAAACGCCATAACGTGATGGAAGCAAAAGTTGTCTCCGCATTCCCGTTAAGCGAATCCCAGCAAAAAACCTTGGCTGACACATTGTCCGCCAAAACTGGTAAATCGATCAGACTTGATCTGCAACTCGATAAATCATTATTGGGCGGCATGGTTGTAACCGTTGGTTCCCGTATGATTGACGATTCACTGAAAACCCGCTTGTCCCAATTAAAATTGGCGATGATCGGTACAAAAGCAGCTTAATCAACAGATACAAAATTTAGATATTTAAAACTCAAGAGGAAAATAAAAAAATGGATATCCGCGCATCAGAAATTTCTGAAATCCTGACCAAACAAATCGCCGATTTTGGCGCAATGACCGATGTTGCCGAAGTTGGACAAGTTTTGTCCGTTGGTGACGGTGTTGCTCGCGTTTACGGACTTGACCAAGTTCGCGCCGGTGAAATGGTTGAATTCCCGGGCGGTATCAAAGGGATGGCCTTGAACCTCGAAGCCGACAACGTCGGTGTGGTTATTTTCGGTT
>Ga0155195_126_pt2 | contig 23570 bp, 22 predicted proteins | sample RifCSPhighO2_02_FD_106163 | JGI IMG/M metagenome (GOLD analysis project Ga0155195, IMG submission 106163) | Alphaproteobacteria bacterium RIFCSPHIGHO2_02_FULL_46_13
GCCATGCAGAATATTGGACAGTTAGAAGTTGCCGACTTCGTCAACCCTGCGGGTCTTGAGGCGACAGGTGACACGATGTTCCTTGAAACCGAAGCATCGGGACAACCGATCACAGCCAATCCGGGAACAGATAATCTGGGAACAATTCGCCAAGGGATGCTCGAGCAATCAAACGTCGACTCAGTCAAGGAAATCACCCTGCTGATTACCGCGCAACGGGCTTATGAGATGAACTCCAACGTCATCAAAACCTCCGACCAGATGATGGATACGATCAATCAGTTAAGATAGTCATAATATTTAAACTGGCACAGGGTTTGCATAGGTAAAAGATAGGAAAAAACTGCACTGCGTGAACAGGAGAAAAAGATGAAAACAAGTCAACGGACCATTAATCAACTTGGACTTCAAACCGTAAAAACCATTGCTCTTTTAATGGCTTTTGTGGGTTTCACCTTCCTGCTGTCGAACACCACCGTCAGCACCCTTGAAAATACTTTTGCACATTATGAAGAAAATACCGACGTTTTTAAAATTCTACATGACTAAACAATAATAAAAAAATGGGTAGTAAAATGACAAAATTTGAAAAACAAGAAACCAGCCAAAGCATCCTTTATATGTGCCGCGTCACATTTAAAACGATGACCATTGGCTTGGCGATTACTTACGGGATTTTATACGCCTTCATCAGCATTAAATCAGCCGAAGCCGCGACCCTGAAACCTGATGCCATGATCTCAAAAAATGTTGTGATGGTCTCTGATCTGTTCGATGATGTACCACCCAAACAAGATGCCATTGTCGGCAACGCCCCTACCCCTGGTCAGACAGTTATTCTAAACGCCAAATCATTAGAACGCATTGCCAGCACCTACGATATAAAATGGAAATCCACTGGCCCCGCTGATCAGATCGTCGTCCGCAGTGTTGTGCAAACCATTCCTGCATCCGATATTCTGGCCGTTGTTAAAAAAGACCTGATTGCGCGTGGCGTTGATGGAAAGTTTGAAGTCACCTTGAACAATATTACTCCGACCATTACCCTTCCGGGCAATGTTGAAACAACTGTTGAAATTTCACAGATGAACTACACCCCGGGACGCGATGTATTTACAGCCGTTCTGGCCGCCCCGAGCGCCCTCAACCCGATCAAAACATTAAGTGTCAGTGGCCTGATCGAGAAAACCGTTCAAATTCCTGTCCTGACAAAAGGCGCACTTGCAGATGATATTATCAGTGCCAGCGACCTTGAATGGATTGATGTGCCAACCCGTCAGATGGTCAATGACACGATAGTCGATGCAGATAAATTAATTGGCAAAACCCCTGTCCGTATGGTTGAGGCTGGCGTACCGGTTCGGGTTCGTGATGTGAAGTCTCCTCAACTTGTGGCACGCGGTGACGAGGTTCTGTTGCAGTTCAATCAAGGTGGTTTACAACTGACCGCCAAAGGAAAGGCAATGCAGAATGGTGCAGAAGGTGAAGTGATCCGTGTCCTCAATCTCTCAAGTAACCAATCCCTGCGTGCCGAAGTTACTGGAAATAAAATAGTCGTCGTACAATAAATATAAAGAAAACGAACAACCAAAAGGTGGGTAAAATGAAAACAAGTATAGCCGTAGGTCAAACAAAAAATATCATCCTGCTCATGCTGGCTGCGTCAAGCCTCACCGCATGTAACACGGTCGACAGATTAAATGAAATCGGTATGGCGCCCAAACAATCCGCCATCATCGACCCGACCATGAGCGCAGGATATCAACCCGTATCCATGCCGATGCCTGTGAAAACAGAATTCCCGCAACAGGCCAACTCCCTCTGGACAGGCGAAAAACAAGGCTTTTTCAAAGACCAACGCGCCAAGACTGTGGGCGACATCATGACCGTTGTCATTGATATCGATGACAAAGGAAAGATGGAAAACGCAACCGACCGCAAGAGAGCCACATCTGAATCCGCTGGCCTCCCTGCACTTTTAGGATATGAAACCAAACTCAATAAAATTTTGCCAGATGCGGTTGACCCAAGCAATCTTTTAAGCGGAACGTCTTCATCATCTTATGCAGGTGACGGTACAACTGACCGCAAGGAAAAAATAAAAATGAAACTTGCCGCCACCGTGACCCAGCTTTTGCCAAACGGCAATATGGTGATCAAAGGTATTCAGGAAGTTCGCGTCAACTACGAAAACCGAGTTTTACAATTAGCAGGTGTTGTCCGTCCCCAAGACGTGAATGTGGACAATACCATCTCCTATGATCAAATTGCGGAAGCCCGCATTTCATACGGAGGCAAAGGCCAGATAACTGATGTCCAACAACCGCGGAACGGCGCACAGCTCATGGATATATTGTTCCCGTTCTAAAATTGACATCATAAAAGAGTACTACCCTACCTACCCTTACTACCCACTCAACTCTGCCGGCTTGTGAAGAATTCACAGCCGGTTTTCTTTTTATAACAAAGGGTTATGAAATATTATTGAAAACAAAAAGCCTTTCTGGTAAGAAAAGTCCTATAATGACACTTGAGGAGCGTTTTATGACCTATCGCAATGACGATCTGCCCATTTGCACAGACGACCTGCGCGTTGACACACTAGCCATAGAGTTAGTAGGGCTTAAGCCTGTTTGGGCAACAGCAAATCGCGACTATCTGCGCTCTTGTGAAATCTTAAAAGAACTGGACGCCTTGAATCCCTCACGTTGTCAAAAACAACAAATTGTGACCTATGTACGCCTACAATGGAAAGACTCCGCGAGTAAAGCAGAGTCCATGGGTGTGTTCGCCCGTCGTGCGACCATTGATAAGGTTTCCGAACAGCTTTCTGGCATTTGTCTTGTAAAAGCAAGCCAGAGCCATGACGTTTTAGATTTGGAAGTTTGCTAAACCTTCAACTCCGCCAAATCCTTATAAAGATTCAACGCTTCTGGATTCGCCAGTGCCTCGATATTTTTGACCGCGCGGTTGTGAATGACTTCCTTGACCGCCAGTTCAACAATCTTGTTGCTCTTGGTGCGTGGAATATCGGCGACCTGCAAAATTTTTGCAGGAACGTGGCGCGGGGATGCACCCGATTTAATGCGTGATTTGATCCGCGCAATAATATCATCATTGAGTGTCAGATTATCTTTGAGGCGCACAAACAAAATCACCCGTTCATCATTATCCCATAACTGCCCGACGGCAATGCTTTCAAGAACTTCGGGGATTTGTTCGACCTGACGATAAATTTCTGCCGTCCCGATCCGCACACCACCCGGATTAAGGGTTGCGTCCGACCGCCCCAGAATAATAAATCCGCCATGGATGGTTTTTTCAATCCAATCCCCGTGACACCAGATATTATCAAAGCGATCAAAATAGGCTTTGTGATATTTTTCGCCCGCTGGGTCGTTCCAGAAGCCGACAGGCATACACGGGAATGGTTGCGTACAAACCAGTTCGCCACTCCCCGCACCTGCGGCCATCGGATGACCTTGATCGTCATAAACTTCAATCGCGTAGCCAAGTCCCGCGCCCTGAATTTCGCCACGATAGACTGGTGAAATCGGATTACCAATCACAAAGCAGGACACAATATCCGTCCCGCCCGAAATGGATGCCAGATGCACATCTTTTTTAATTGTCGCATAAACGTAATCAAAACTTTCATGCACCAATGGCGATCCGGTTGAGGTAATCACGCGCAGATCTTTCAAATCAAATTTATCTTGGACAACGCAATTATGGGCTTTCAGCGCGTCAATATATTTCGCGCCCGTGCCGAATAACATACATCCATGTTTCGATGTATATTCCCACAAGGCATAGGCATCAGGATAGAATGGCGACCCATCATACAACATCAGTGTCGCACCCGATGCGAGTGCAGAAATCTGCCAGTTCCACATCATCCATCCGCAGGTCGTGAAATAGAATACTTTGTCATCTTCATGAATATCGCATTGTAATTGATGCTCTTTCATATGTTGGAGCAACGTGCCGCCGTGACCGTGAATAATACATTTCGGAATCCCCGTGGTTCCCGATGAAAACATAATAAATAACGGATGATTAAACGGCACCCGCTCAAACTTCGGCTCTGTCACCGCAAACGGCGCAATAAAATCATGGAAAGATAAAGCTCCAGCAACACTTGATAAATCAGGCGTTTCAGAGGTGAATGGCACAATAATTGTTTTCTGGATGGTCGGTAATTTCGGCAAAATGTCGACCAATTTCGGCAACACCTCAATCACCTTCCCGTTATAATAATATCCATCAACCGAGATGAGAATTTTTGGTTCAATCTGCCCCAAACGATCAATCACCCCCTGCACCCCGAAGTCAGGTGAGGCCGATGACCAGATCGCACCGAGGGACGATGCCGCCAACGCAAACATAATCGTCTCAGGCATATTCGGCATATACCCCGCAACGCGGTCGCCCTTTTGAATTCCTGCGGCAATCAAAGCTTGTTGAATGCGGGAGACAATCCCCGCCAGTTCTTTAAAAGTGATTTCACGTTCACGTTTTAATTCATCGCGGAAAATAATGGCGGTTTTATCATCACGGCGTTTCAGCAGATTTTCCGCCCAATTGATTGTTCCGTTCGGGAAGAATTTTGTGGTCTCCATGCGCCCCGTACCGGATAAAGTCTGATCGCCCTTATCCCCAATCACCCCTGCATAATCCCAGAATGATGACCAGAACGCACCAATTTCGGCCACCGACCAGTGATGCAATTCATCATAAGTGACTGTCTCAGAAAAGCCTTGGCCTTTTGCAAATTTCACAATATGGCTGGCGGCCTTTTGAGCAGCGGATGGTGTCCATAAAGGGGTAGGAGATATATCTGTCATAAAATGTAACCTTTTAAGCCGAATTTGCGAAGAGAATACAGTGAGTTAATATACGAATGGTTAATGACGCAGTGCTTTAGTTACCGTATGATAAATCAAGACCGCCCCACTACAATAGGATAAATGATATGTTTCTAAAAAATCTTCTGGTTTTGACCTCTGCCGCCATTTTGTTTGCGCCCGCCATCGGCCATACGGAACCTGTCGTCAAGGACGGAACGCCCCGCTATGTCGAAACCGACCTGATCCCCGAGTTTAATTCCATAACCGAGGGGCAACCGCTTCATTTGGCAATTACCCAGAAACATACCCCCGGCTGGCACACTTATTGGAAAAATCCGGGCGATTCCGGTGAAACCACCTCAATCGAATGGACACTCCCCAAAGATTTTAAGGCAGGCGATATCATTTACCCCGCCCCCGAAACCCAACCCACTGGCCCGCTGGTCAATTTCGGTTTCGGACATGATGAAACTTTACTGACCTCGGTTGATGTCCCGAAAGTGATTGCGGACGATCACGTCACCCTGACCGCAAAAATTTCCTGGCTGGTCTGCCATGATGTATGCGTGCCGGAGATGAAAGAAATCACGCTCAACTTACCCGTTATAAAAGACGGAACAGCCCCCGTTGCCAACCAACCTGAAATTTTCACGGCGGCACGCGCCGCAATCCCCGTACCCAAACCATGGCAGGGAATGTTAGAGGAACAAAACCAAGCCCTCACCATTAAATTCCAACTGGATGAAGACGGTCAAAAAATGTTGGCAGGCGCCAAAGATTTCTTCTTCTTCCCCGAAGAATGGGGCATCATCTTAAATGCCGAATCCCAAAATATCCGCGTTGAAAACAACCAATTAATCGTTGAACTGCGCCGCGACACGCGCCCATTAAGTGACATTCAAACCTTAAATGCTGTACTGACTTTTGTGTCTGAAAAGGGTGATAAAGAATCCGTTGCCCTCTCCATCCCCGTGACCGCAAAAGCAGTGACAGCGCCAGTTGCAGTACCCCCAACATCCACCACCCCGCCTGAACCAACCTCCTTTGTTCAGGCGATTTTTTTGGCACTCCTCGGCGGTCTGATTTTAAATTTGATGCCGTGTGTTTTTCCTGTCCTGTCACTCAAAGCCTTAAGCCTTGTCAAAATGTCCGAGAAAGAACAAAAACACGCCAATCTTCACGGTCTTTTATACACCGCAGGTATTCTGGTTTGTTTCGGATCAATTGCAGGACTGTTGATCGCACTCCAAATGGCGGGGCAACAAATCGGATGGGGATTTCAGCTTCAAAACCCGATTGTCATTCTTCTTCTGTCGTATCTCTTGTTCACGATGGCCTTGAATCTGTCGGGATTTTTTGAAATCAAATCAGGGCCGCTTGCCAATATCGGGCATAAACTGGCCTCCAAACATGGTTATAAAGGCACATTCTTTACGGGCGTTCTGGCAACCATTGTGGCAACCCCCTGCACCGCCCCCTTCATGGCAACCGCCATGGGCTATGCCTTGACCCAGCCACCCTATGTCGCCCTGACCGTGTTTATGGCGTTGGGATTGGGGCTGGCACTTCCTTATTTGATGTTGTGCTTTATCCCAGCCCTTCGCAAATCATTGCCCAAACCGGGGGCGTGGATGGAGACGTTCCGCCAATTTATGTCCTTCCCGCTCTTTGCCTCAGTTGCGTGGTTGATTTGGGTCTATGCCCAACAGGTGGATGGCGGATACGGCACTATACTTGGCCTTTCAGGACTCATCCTGATTGCTTTCGGTATCTGGATTGCTCGCCATGAACCGCGCAGACAACCATGGAAAACAGGCATTCATGCCTTGTCCATTTCCAGTATCATTCTGGCCTTTATGATCGCAGGGTTCAGTCATACAGACGCCACACAAACAAAAGCAGAGAAAGAATCCTCCGTTCCCCATATCTCTTTTTCAACCACGGAAATGGATACATTAATCGCTGGAAATGACCCTATCTTTGTCGATATGACTGCGTCATGGTGCATCACCTGTCAGGTCAATGAGCGGGTGGCGATTTATACCGATGCCACACAAAGCCTCTTCAAACAAAAAAATGTGCAATATGTGGTTGGCGACTGGACAAACCAGAATCCCGAAATCACAGCCTACCTTAATCACTATGGACGAAACGGCGTGCCGCTCTATGTCTTTTATGGCGGGCGCGATGCAACCACGGGCCAACGCCCAGAACCCAAAATTCTTCCGCAACTTCTGACATCAGGCTTAATTGCAGATGTTATAAATGGCGAAGAGTAACTCCAACCCCTAAAAGGAAATCTAGAATGAAATCACTCCTTCTTTTAACTTTAGCCCTTATCCCCTTAACCACCGCGGCTTACGCAGCCCCAGAGGTCGGAAAACCAGCACCAGAATTCATGGCTAATGATGTGGACGGCAATCATGTGATGTTGTCGTCTCTCAAAGGCAAAACAGTCGTCCTCGAATGGACAAACCCTGACTGCCCGTTCGTTCATAAACATTATGATTCAGGCAACATGCAAAAAGTCCAAAAACAAGCCACCGCAGACGGCGTTGTCTGGGTCGCCATTGATTCATCCGCAAAAGGTAAAGAAGGCAATTACCCCGCCCCCGAACTCAAAAAAATCTACACCGATAAAAAATCGAATTTCAGTCATTTACTGATCGATGAATCAGGCGAGATCGGAAAACTCTACGGCGCCAAAACCACTCCGCATATGTTTGTCATCAATAAAGACGGTATCCTATCTTACGCTGGCGCCATTGACGATAAATCCGGCACCGACAAAGAAGAAGTCAAAACCGCCAAGAACTATGTCCTTGAAGCGCTTGCAGAGTTGAAAGCTGGCAAACCAGTAACAACCAGCATCACCAATCCGTACGGCTGCGGCGTGAAATATTAATTGTGATATAAGCATTTTCCTGAAAAGCCCGATTCTGTGTTGGGCTTTTTTGTATTTTCACCACAGAGACCACAAAGTTCACAGAGAAAGGCACAGAGTTGCTTTTTGACCTCTCTGTGCTTCTCTGTGACCTCTGTGTTAAAAAGCAACTTTCTTTTTATTCGTCCTACCTCTCATCGTTCGGGGCATGACGTTTAAAAAAAATCCCCTTGACAAACTAGGTATAATTTCCTATTATAAGATTTGGCTGATTGCCCCTGCTTCACCCGCTTCCACCCTGCGGGCAAAGTTGCATCAGGCCTTTTTCTGCGAAGCCTTTTTTGCCCTCAATTTTAAAAATCCGAAAACGAACTTATAGATGGGAAAAAAGCAGAATAAAAAAATCTTTAAAACGAACTAATAGCCCCCATCTAACCCTATGAAACAAAACATATATTTTGTTGAATAAGCGGGATAAATATTTCTAGGGCAGAGAATCACTTTTATGGCATACTATTCGAAACTGATTCGTTCTGGAACTCACCCACATGCCCACCAAAAAAATTTCGACTAAGACTACTGGTAAAACAGTTGCCAAATCTTCAGGCCGCTCTGCACAATTGGCGATGGCGGGGGCGCGCAGATCTGTTGTCGCGTCCAAACGCAAAACGCCGACGACCACCACCGCCAAAAAACCAAAGGCCAATAACGCTATCAGCCGTATGGTCATCGGCAAAGATGGCAAAATGGTTTTTGTGTCCCCCGATATGGGGAAAATTTTGGGGTTAAAAGATAATAACCTGTCGCACATTGCTTTCCGCGATATTATCCAGTTTACAAACCCTGACGATGCCCTGCGCGACCGCCCCAGCTTTGGCTTTGGTGGTGATGATTCAGACAATGCGAACGAAGACGCATGGGTTGCATCCATTTGTTCGGGCGAGCATGAAATTGTGCCGCTCCTCAATAAAAAATCCAAACCCGTAACACTGCGCTTTGACGCAGTTGATTTAACCGATGGTCGCGGATATTTAATCGCCTCCACCATTTCAACAAACGATGAGGACGATTTAACAGGCTTTATTTCGCAGATCACACAGCCATCTGCACCATCCGAACAACCGAAAGAATCTGCACCTGTTGCGTCCAACCCGAATTCGGAATGGGAAGGATATTTGTCCGCCCTATCGGGCATGAGCAATGATTTTATGATTGTCTTGTCCCCTCGCGGCAAAATTATCAACGCCAACGAACCGTTCTTTAAAGCCTTATCCCTCGACCCTGAACAGGTCAAAGGCAAAAACTTTCTGGACATGGTCAACAGCGAAGACAAACCGTACGTCCAACCGATTTTCAAAAATTTATTTCAGGAAGGGCGCGATAGCCTCTGTGAAATGATTGCCTTTGAATGCCGCATCCGCGGAACGGCTAAATTATCCCACTGGCTCGATTGCCGTGTGAAGCCTTATCAAGGCCAACTCCTCCTCGTCTGCCGCGACCTGACCGATTCCAAACGTCATGAGGCCGAATTATTACGCCGCGAACAACAACTCTCCGAAGCCCAATCCATCGGGCATATGGGGCATTGGATGTGGCGCATTGGAGATGAACGCTTAGAATTTTCAAGCGAGCTGTACCGCATTTTCGGTGTCACCCCCGACGCCTTCACCCCCACTTTCGACAACATCAACGCGATGATGCACAGGCGGGACAGAGGGCGCATTGCGCAGTCTTTCCAACGCGCGATGATCGAACGCAAAAATTACGAAATGGAATTCCGCATTCTCCGCCCGACCGGCGAAGCCCGCTTTATCGTGCTTCAGGGACGATGCGAGACAGATTCCGAAGGCGATGTGTCCGCCCTGTTCGGTATTATGCAGGACGTGACCGAGCGCAACCAATATGAACGCGAGCTTCGCGAGGCCAAAGAATCCGCCGAACGCGCCTATGCCGCGAAATCGCAATTCTTGGCCAATATGAGCCACGAACTCCGCACCCCTTTGAACGCCATCATCGGATTTTCCGAGATGATGCAACGGCAGATGTTGGGGCCGATCGGTACGGAAAAATATCTCGACTATATCGGCGGCATCCGTGAGAGCGGTGAACATTTGCTGGACATGATTACCGACATTCTGGACATGTCGAAAATCGAGGCCGGAAAATATACGCTGGATGTCGAAGATTTTAATCTGTTTAAAGTCATTCGCCTCGCCACTCATATGATGGAAGGCCGTGCATTGGATGCGCAAGTCAAAATCATTTCGAATATCCCAGAGACCGCAGAGATGGCGATCATCGGCGACCGCCGCGCGATTATGCAGATGATTTTAAACGTCCTGTCCAACGCCGTGAAATTCACCAAACCTCAAGGTCAGGTGAGCATTTCCTGCGCCTCCGCCAACAATATGGTCACGATGCGCTTCACGGATACGGGGATTGGTATTCCCGCCAGCAAATTGCGCTATGTCACCAAACCATTCGAACAAGCCGCCAACAGCTTTACCCGCAACCACGAGGGAACAGGTCTGGGCCTCGCCATTACCAAAGAACTCGCCGAACTTCATGGCGGGACATTGGAATTGGAATCCACTGTCGGGGTCGGAACAACCGTTATTATCTCCATTCCTCTCAAATCCGAATAATATTGGACGATTTTATAGAAAATAAAAACTCTGGAACTTTTAAAAAGTCCCAGAGTTTGCTTATCACCTAACCTAAACCTGAATAATGGAGATAAGTATGTCTAAGACAATTAGAAATAATCCTGAATCCACTACACGCGCAGGCCGCGATAGCGCACCCGATAAGCAAAAAGTGCCAACACCATATCCGCCGGTTGAACCAACCGTAGCGCAAAGAAAATCCGAACAAAAAGATCGCTAAAAGATCAAGGTATTGCTCCAGCAATCGTCTCCTCCTTCTGAATAAGGAGGAGACATCTATTTAAGGAAAAAACGGGGAAACTAAAATGGCCTACGTCAAAAAAATTATTGGCAAAGACGAACACATCATCGGTATCGCCAGATTGCATTGGATATATCTGGCAAAAGGTTTGTTCGGGTTTGCGGTGTGTTTGACCTTGGGCTTGGCGTTCGATGCCATTCTGTTCCGAACCTTAACTGCAATCAGTGAAATGGCACCGAATACAGGCGGCAAATTGCTGGCTGTCGCCAACTCATGGGTCACGCCCCTATTTGTCATTTTCGGTGGGGCTTATTTCCTGCTCTACCTGTTGAAGGTTCTCTATACAGAAATCGCGCTCACTGAAAAACGCATCATCCACAAATCGGGATTTATCTTCGTCAAGATCAATGAGATCGACATCGAAGAAATCAGTGCCGAAAATATGGACATGGGCTATTTTGGTAGCCTTCTAGGTTACGCATATATCATGCTCGATTGCCGCTTTGTGGGCGACATCAAACTGCCCGCAATTGGTCATGCGAATACTTTTGTGAAGGCTCTGCATGCGGCACAAACTAAAGTTACACCCATGTACCCAGATGCCGCCCAGGTTGCGCAGGCCCTCGTTCAAGAAATGCCTCAGAGCAACTCAGATGAAAAGCCACAGCATGAGATGCTAAAACCGCAAGAGCCGAAGCCTTCCGAACCATCGCAACAGGAAAATCATGAAGCCGTTGCGACGGCTCCCCCAGCCCCTGAAACTGATCCCGCTATTGAACATGACCATGAAAAAGAAATGCTCCAATTACAAATTGCCAAATTGGAATTAGAAGTAAAATTGAAAGAAATTGAATCTGCGGGAGCAGATAATTCAGAGGAGCCCCAACCAAATGCAGCACCAGAAACAATGGCGACACCAGCACCTGAAACACCGTCTGCGGCGCCTCCGCCGCAAACAACAGCTATTGCTCCGGTAAATATTGGTGCGGCACAAAGTACGATGCCTGAAATAACCAAAATGCCACAGGTGACAGATAAAATCGCCGAAGAATTAATGGCTCAAGGGTTGATTCCTCATCCTGATGAGATCAAACCCGAAGAAGAATATTCTGAAGAACCTTTGCGACCAAAGGCTCCGACAGATGAAGAGCGTCTGGAACCCACTAAAACAGATGCTCTGATCAACAGTTTTGGAAGTGCGGCTTTTGTTTTCAAATCCATAGAAGACGGAAATGCCAAACCTGAGCCAGCCATATAAAAAATATGGCACACTTCCTCGAAGAGTCCCTAAGCACACTTTAGTCCCCCAACTGAAGTGTCACTAAGAAAAACCCCTGATTTGCATCAGGGGTTTTTTGAATTATTCGGCTTTTTTCTTGGAAGCTGCTTTTTTCTTCGGCTTGGCTTCTGCCGCATCATCATCTTCGGCTGTCAAATCCTCGATTGAGACTTCTTTATCAGTGACAGTTGCTTGGGTCAGAATAAAGTCGATCACTTTATCTTCGTAGATCGGTGCGCGGAACGATTCAATCACTTGTGGGTTCTTGGAATAGAACTCAAGCACTTGTTGTTCTTGGCCTGGGAATTTACGAGCTTCGGCATAGATGGCTTTGTAAAGCTCTTCTTGTTTTACTTCAACTTTGTTGGCGCGACCGATTTCGGCGAGAACCAATCCTAAACGTACGCGACGTTCGGCAATCGGTTTCAATTCGTCTTTATCGGCTTGAGTAATTTCTTCGCCAGCTTGTTTTTTCTCTTGTTCCATTTGTTTGACGATGGACTCAAATTCCATGTCAACCATACCTTGTGGAAGTTCGAAAGAATGATTTTCATCAAGCGCATCGAGCAACGCACGTTTCAAACGAAGACGTGAGAGTTGTGCGTAATCTTCGGCAATGTTTTTAACAACAGCGTCTTTAAGTGTATCAACATTTTCAAAGCCGAGTTTTTCAGCCAGAGCATTGTCGATAGCAGTGTCAGCCGCTTCGCGGATTTCTTTCACATCCACATGGAAAATCGCGCCTTTACCGGCCAATTCGTTGACGCCGTAATCAGCAGGGAAAGTCACATCCACATGAGCATGGTCGCCTGCTTTTTTGCCGACCAATTGGTCTTCAAAGCAGGGGATCAATTGACCGCTGCCCAGTTCAACATTCATGTCTTTGCCGGACATACCCGGAAGGCTCACACCTTCTTTGGTTGTGCCGCTGAAATCAACAACCACAACGTCGCCCAATTTGGCAGCGCGGTCAGATTCAACTTTCACGAAGGAACGGTTGCTTTTTGCAACGCGGTCCAAAGTTTCTTGAACAACTTTGTCTTCTACTTTGGCAACTGGTTTTTCAACTTTGACTTTGGACAAATCCATCACATCGAATGTTGGCAAGACTTCAACAGTCATGGTGTAGACAAGGTCTTTGCCTTCATCGAATGACTCACCGTCTTTCAGGGCGATTTTTGGTTGCATGGCTGGACGAATATCTTGTTCGCGCAGAGCGTTGGCCATTGAGTCTTGAACAGTTTTGTCCAGAACTTCACCAAGGATCATGCGGCCATAATTCTTTTTCAAAATCGGCATCGGAATTTTGCCAGGACGGAAGCCCGCAATTTTGGCATTTTTGCCATACGCAACCAATTGTGTTTCAACATTTTTCAAAATAGTGGCGGCAGGAACAGTGACTTCCAATTCGCGTGTCAGACCATCTTGTTTTAATACGGATACTTTCATCTTTAAAAAATCACTTTCTATATATTAAGAATGGTGCGGGCGAAGGGACTTGAACCCCCATGACCGAAGTCGCTAGATCCTAAGTCTAGTGCGTCTACCAGTTTCGCCACGCCCGCAGCATATTCGGTAGTCCTTTGCAGGTGGGTCGTTTTAGCTTAGAAACACTAAGCTGCCAAGGAAAATATTGTGAAAATATTTACCATATAGCTTCCCCATTGCATTTTTATCAAATTCCCGATAGAAAGAGGCCGTTCTAACCAAAATTTAAAGACTGCAATAACTAGGAAATACATGTCCAAAGAAGATTTAATCGAATTCAAAGGCGTCATCAGCGAAGTGCTGCCGAACGCCATGTTCCGCGTGAAGTTGGAAAACGATCACGAAATTCTGGCACACACCGCCGGTAAAATGCGCAAAAACCGCATCCGCGTTTTGCAAGGCGACAAGGTCGTTGTCGAAATGACCCCTTACGACCTCACCAAAGGCCGCATTATTTTCCGCGAGAAATAGATATTCGATGACACTTCTTCTGCATGAACAATTTTTGAAACGCGCCATTCAAAAAGCTGCAGAGTCTGTAAGTAAGGGTGGGTTCCCCGCTGGCGCAATTGTTGTTAAAGACAATAAGATTATTGGCGAAGGTGTCAGCATAGGAAATATGTTGAACGATCCAACCAGCCACGGCGAGATGGCATCCATACGTGATGCCTGTCAAAATTTAAAAACATCAGATATCTCCGGCGCAACATTATACGCATCGATGAAACCATGCGTTATGTGTTTTGGTGCCGCAATGTGGAGTGGTGTTTCTGAAATTGTTTATGCCTGCGACATGAAACGCGTATCACTTGAATATTATGGCGGGCACTATATAACAGAAGATATTTCTGCCCAGCTTCTCCGCCCTATTACACTGACCCATGTCCCTGAACTTGAGGAAGAGTCTCTCACCATTGTCAGACAATGGGAATTATCTTTAAAATAAGGTGACATAGTGGATAAGACAGAAGCAGTTATCTTACTGCACGGCATTGGTTTGAATAAATGGAGCATGATCCCCGTCACACGCATTTTGAAACGTGCGGGATATGTTCCGGTAGGCATCACCTACCCCTCCACTAAACTTTCCCTTGATAACATTGCCGACTGGTTGTCCGAAAAACACCTGACGCCCGACTTCTGGAATGGATATTCCAAAGTGCATTTTGTAACCCATTCCATGGGTGGTCTGGTGGCGCGTCGTTACCTGAATAAATATAGGTCAACAATTAATCCATACAAAATTGGTCGCGTAGTGATGCTCGGCACGCCCAATTTCGGAAGCGAGATCGCCGATCTGATGGTCAGATATTTTCCACCCTATAAATATTTCTACGGCCCCGCGGGACAAGAACTCGCAACACATATCCAAGCACAGAATATAGACACCGCATTTTTTGAGACAGGAATTATTGCAGGGTCAGGCAGTTGGCTCTATCCGATTTCATCCCTCATCTTCCGCGCCCCCAGTGACGGGCGCGTGGCGGTTGAGAAAACAAAACTGCCGGACATGAAAGACCATATCACCCTCCGCACATCCCACACCTTTATGATCTACCGCAAAAAAGTCCACCACCAGATTTTGCATTTCCTGAAACATGGAAGTTTCGACGCGAGCCAAATCTAAAGCAATCGCCCGACAGCTTTCTTCCATTCGTCATAGGACTGATCACGTTTTTCATTACTCATGGTCGAAGAGAATGATTTCTCCTTTGTCCATTTTGATGCAACATCATCCAACCCCGCAAAGATCCCTACCCCCATCCCCGCCAGATAGGCCGCACCCAGTGCAGTCGTCTCAACCGACTTTGGAATATCGACCTGCATATCGAGCATATCGGATAAAAACTGCGCCATCAGATTATTTTGAACCAAACCGCCATCGACCCGCATCACCGATGGGGTCACACCTGAATCCGCAATCATCGCGCCCATCAGGTCACAGGTTTGATAGGCCTGAGCCTCTAACGCCGCACGGGTGATATGGGCTTTGGTTGTACCGCGCGTCAGGCCGAACAATGCCCCGCGCACCTCAGGATTCCAATAAGGCGCGCCCAGCCCCGTAAAGGCAGGAACAAAATAAACTCCGTTTGTATCGGACACAGAATTGGCTAAAGCCTCACTCTCCGCCGCCGACACAAAAAATTCCATTTCATCGCGGAGCCATTGGATCGCCGCCCCCGCAACAAAGATAGACCCTTCCAGAACATAGGCACGTTTGCCGTTCACCACATAACCGATGCTCGTCAATAATTTATGTTCGGATATTTTGGGTTCTGTCCCGATATTCATCAGGGCGAAACATCCCGTTCCATAAGTTGATTTGATCATCCCCGCGGTAACACATCCCTGCCCGATCAAGGCTGCCTGCTGGTCGCCCGCCATTCCCGTGATGGGGATATTTTTATAGGTGCCAAAGTCCGCCACATTTTCTTTGACCTCTGGCAACAATGATTTTGGAATATCAAACAACGCAAGCAGATCATCATCCCATTGCAATGTATGAATATTAAAAAGCATCGTCCGTGAGGCGTTGGTCATGTCAGTTGCATGAACTTGACCGCCCGTTAAATGCCAGAGCAGGAAACTATCAACCGTACCAAACAGCAATTGCCCTGCCTCAGCCGCCTGACGCGCCCCAGCAACATTTTTTAAAACCCAATTTATTTTGGTGGCGGAGAAATACGGGTCAAGCAACAACCCTGTTTTACCCCTGACCATCGCTTCATTGGTTTTCAGAGAGGCGCAATATTCTGCGGTTCTACGGTCTTGCCAGACAATCGCGTTATAAACGGCTTTGCCCGTATCTTTATCCCATAAAATCGTGGTTTCCCGCTGATTGGTGATGCCCATCGCCACTATGTCAGGGTGATGTTTCAAACACTCTTCAACACACCATAACGTATCGGCAATAATATCATCAGGGTTTTGTTCGACCCACCCGCTCTGCGGATAACCTAATTTTAATTCGCGTTGCGCGGTATGAAGGACATCGCCCGTGTCCGAGAACACAATCGCGCGGGAACTGGTTGTTCCTTGGTCAATAGATAAAATCTTCTTCATTTTCCAACTCTTCTGCGAGCAATCTATCAAAATTCTGTTTCAGGATATTCTGGTTTTCGGGGCTTAAATGAACACCCCATTTGGTTCTCCGCCATAACACATCATCAATGCTCCGCGCCCATTCACGGCTGATAAAATGATGGAGAGTCTTATCATTAAATTCGAATTTAAAATCAATGATCGGCAATTCCTTATCCGCCGTCCATGCCCCTGTCATCTGCGGGAAATGGGAGTTCAGCATATCAACCACTTCTTCAGCCAACGGGCGATAAGTGGTCAGTTTTCCGCCAAAAATATTCAATATTTTTGCCCCGTTATGATCGTCCAATAATAATTTATAATCACGGGTGACTTTTCTGGCGTCTTTTTCTTCGCCATTATCAAATAACGGACGCACGCCGCTATAGCTCCAGATAATATTGTCTTTGGTGATTTGTTTTTCAAATTCACTGTTGACCACACCACACAGATAATCAATTTCGGCTTGGGTAATGCAGGCATCTTTCGGGTCGCCGTTATAGGCGGTTTCGGTTGTGCCAATCAATGTAAAATCATTTTCAAACGGCCAAATAAACACCACGCGTTTATCAAGGCATTGGATCATATAGGAATGGTCGCCGTCATATAATTTCGGCACCACAATATGACTGCCCTGTACCAGACGCAGATGCGGTGTTTCGCGCTGAACAAGACCGTTTGCCTCCAAAAATTGATGCGCGTATGGCCCTGTGGCATTGATTACCATTTTGGCCTTAAATTTTTCTTTGGGCGTTTCAATATCCCAATGTCCATCCACCGCCGTCATGCCCGTCACAGGAATTTGAACACGGATATGTGCCCCGTGAAATTTGGCATCCATCGCGTTTAAAATCACCAACCGCGCATCATCGACACGACAATCGGAATAGGCAAAGCCGATTCCCGATTTGACCTTTAAAGCCTGTCCGAAGGGATGCCTAGAAAGATTGATGATTTCCGATTTGGGCAAAAGATTCATGCGCGTCAAATGGTCATAGATAAATAACCCTGCCCTGACCATCCATGCCGGACGCACCGCATTGCGGTGAGGGATACAAAAACGAAGGGGGGATACAATTTGCGGGGCGATCCGCATCATCGTCTCGCGCTCGCCTAAAGACTTACGCACCAGACCAAATTCATAAAATTCCAGATAACGAAGGCCGCCATGAATCATTTTGGACGAATTGGACGATGTGCACCCGCCCAAATCACCCTTTTCCAGCAATAAAACCTTCAACCCGCGCCCAGCCGCGTCCCGCGCAACCCCGACCCCATTAATTCCACCGCCGATAACACAAAGATCATACATCATGCGATGATGGTACTACAGAATAGATTATCTGCATAGATTCAGGGTGTACCCCTCCCCTAATTGTTCCAATGAGAAACCAGATAACCGCATCCGGTAATAATCGGTGAAAGTGATTACACTTCAATAATCAAAGCGGCCTAAAGCCATCGAAAAGATGAGGGTTTCTCTGGATCATTTCCCATTTGCAAGCCGCCGCATTTCCACGGATCAATGCATCGCCAATGATACTTTCTTCCCTTTCGCGTTCAATGTCGCTTTTCGCTTTCAATGAAAATAATCCCTTTATAGACGCGCCTGCCGCTAGCAGTGCCAAAGGATATTGCGGGACTTGTGTATGATTTGAAGAATTCAAGACATATGAACCAATTGAACTCGCTGCGGCCGCACCAAAAGCAATAATAGCTTTCAGACTCGTGCTATTTGCTTCTTTGATATAAGTGCTCGTCGCTTCATCCTTTACACGCTCAGCTAACTTTTGCGATGCATTCCATCTTTGAAATTCCCGTTCTAAACGAGCATCATCCATATGTTTTACACAAAGAACTTCACCGTCTTCACGGCAAGGCTCTCCGCCGATTGAAGAATAGGCGTGCGGAATAACCAATATCCCATGCTTCCATAGCGCTCGGGCGCGAATAAGTTTAGGGGAACGTAAGGCTTCTTGATACATCTTTAACTCCTTGATTGTTATATTTCTATAATCAAGGCAAATAAATATGTCAAAATATATTTAATTCCTACCAATAAAATGGTTGTTATAATTTCCAGACAATCGCATCTGCTTGATTAATGCTTTCGCCTGCTGATAATTTTTCCAATACGTCACGCAGGAAATCTGGTTGCACAGGTTTCGCAATAAAAATGGCATCTCTCGGCAAATCAAAATTCGAAGTATCCCCCCGATCGGGATAACCACTCATAAATAAAATATTTATGTCAGGACGTACCTCACGGATCAGGCTCGCAAGCTTTACCCCTCCTAACTCAGGCATCACAATATCGGTTAGCAAAAAATCAATCTTGTCTTCACATTCATTTTGTATCGTCAGGGCTTCCAATCCATTTTTAGCGCTCAGGACTTTCATCCCAAAATCTTCAAGAAGGCTTTTAATGATTACCAATAAATCTTCTTCATCTTCAGCGACCAGAATTGTTTTACCGCGCAGATTATTATAACCGCGAGAGAACCCTTTCTGGGGGCCTAAATAATCATTGTCATCAATAATCGGGAAATTGATTGTAAAAACAGTTCCCTCATTCCGAACAGAGGATACATTGATTTCAGCGCCAATTTGTTGAACAACACCATAAACCATAGACAGCCCAAGCCCCGTCCCTTTCCCTTGTTCTTTTGTTGTAAAGAACGGATCAAAGATTTTCCCGATAATATGTTCGGATATACCGCATCCGTTATCTGCAACACTTAAGATAGCATTAGGGTGATCAGTGTTTCCATTTTCTTCGGAAATGAGAATATCAACAGTTCCTTCACCATCCATTGCATCCCGTGCATTAATCACCAGATTCATCAAGATTTGATAGATTGCATCCGTTGAACCCCTGACAAAGATCGGATAATCAGGCGTTTGAATACGCACTTTGAAATTGACGCCCAGTAAAGGATCTAAAAAACTTTCAACGTCTTTGACCTGCGCACAGAGATCGACAATTTTGTTCTCGCTCACACGGTGCTTGCCGAACATCAATAATTGTCGTGTCAGCCCGCTACCCCGCTTGACGGCCTTTTTAATGCGTTCAAAATTTTCGCTGATATTATCACCGCGTTTCAGGGCGGTTTCCGATAGCCTGATATAGCCGTCCACAATCGACAGGATATTATTAAAATCATGTGCAACGCCGCCTGCCAACTTCCCGATGGCATCCATTTTCTGGGTTTGCAAAATATGTTGTTCGTTGATTTTATTGATTGTTTCATCAGAAATAAACCCGATGATCAGATTTTCACGATTTTCTTTGGTTTGACCCGACAAATTCAATGAAAGCCATTTTGGATCTTCATCCTGTATATTGATTTTCTGCCAGAACCGTCCGCCCTTGCCCTCTGCAATGGCCTGACCAATGCGCTTCCACTCATCCGTGAAATAGGTTGATAAGAATGCATCAAGACGGTAGCCAAGAATTGATTTATCCTCTCTACCCAACAAAGCATCCATAGACCTATTCACAAAAATGATCCGCTTTTCATCATCGTCACCGGCAATAAAAATACCCTTTTGAGAGCTCTGAATGGCCTGTAATAAAATGCGATTATCTCTGTCCAATAATTTGATATCATCGGTATAGTTTTTGATTTGGGAAATATCCGATATTTCAACAAGCGTATCTTTATTGTCCTGAGTAATGGCACGAACCATATAAAAACGCCCACCCTGCAATCTGATAATTTCACAAAACGATGCTAGCTTCTGAGAATTATGTAATGAAGGCGATAAATTTGTCTGTTCATGGAAGTCCACCGAATGTTCAAAAACAAAGCTGATAAAATCTTCAAATCGGTTAAGGGTGATCGGCAGTTGCGGCAAAATATTCATCGCCATGATATTTGAATTTGTGAAAAGCCCATTATGGTCATAATAAATAACCGCCGTCCCCAAGGCATTAAAGATTTCCTCGTAGGTCTCGATTTCTATGGGTTTCATTTTATTGCCGATCATGGAATTCCGTTTCCTTTGATTTTCTGCACCTTATTCTACATCAAAATATGAAGAATTTCCCTTTGACATACCCCCGTATTTTGGGCATTGATAAGCCTCAACAAAAATTGATGGATACAAAGTGCCGACGAAAAAGCTGGGATCAATTTCCCTGTTTCTTTTAATCTGCTTGTCGTCGTCTGCACTCTATGCAGACGACCTGTCACGATATGCCCCGACTGCAAATATGATGGGTGAATTGGGGCTCAATACCATTCCATCCGCGCGCATGTCACCTGAAGGTACAGCCAGATTGACCGTTTCAAGACTTGCAAACTATACCAATGCCGCGATAGGCATGCAGGTCACTGACCATCTATATCTCGGTCTCCGCCAGACATCTGAATCCGACAGTTTTAGTTCTGAATCCCTCCATCTTTATCCAGGGATGGATGCCAAATGGATGCTCTATCCTGAAAAACGCTTTGTGCCGCAAATTGCAGTGGGACTCCAATCTGCATTCGGTCACAAACGGATGGCGGCGGAATATCTGTCTATGTCCAAACGATATGAAGATTTTGATTTTACCTTCGGGTTTGGATGGGGACGACTGGCAACGCGCGACGGGCTGCCCAACCCCCTGCTGTTCAACAATCTGAAGGGCAACCAGTCACGCGATTTTGGTGGTGAAAGCCCGAATAAACCTTCCGACTGGTTCAAAGGAGACATGGCACTCTTCGGCGGTATTGAATATGCCACCCCTATCAACGGGCTCGCCCTCAAAGCCGATTGGAACAGTGACGCGTGGACAGAAGAAAAAAAATCAAATGCCGATTTTAATGCCCCCGCCCCGTGGTCGGTCGGTTTTTCCTATCACCCCGTGTCATGGATGGATGCGGGCATCGCCTACGCCGGAAATAACAGCCTGATGGCACGCGTTACGTTCACAGGCAATGTCGCAGAATGGCCGCTAACCGATTCACGGGGGCGCGCACCTATCACTCTGGCTCCCCACCGTCCAGACATGACCATTGCGGATTCAGATGATGATGAAGAGGATGCAGAATTACAACCCGCATTCACAACCGAAGAAAATATCGGACTCACTAAAATCTTTATTGATGACAAAAAGGCCGAAGCCAATATCACCTTAAAAGAAAACACATCCACCCCACGCCAGATTGGTGACGCCGCCAGATATTTATCCAATATCGCAGGACGCACCCCCGAACAAATTATCCTGCATGTCCGTGCGTACGGCTTAAGGGGAATTGATATTACCCTTAACCGTACCGATCTGGAACGTGCTTTTATCAATCATCAGGGAAGTGCCGAAGAAATCTGGCACAGCACATCCTTCTTCCATGACGGCAAAAACCTTCCTTTGTCCCAAATTCTTGCTGAAATGCGCGGGGCAAAACCTGAGGATGGGTTCAAATTCAATATCCTCAATGATGTCTCCCTCTCTGAAAAAGATTCAGGGGTGTTATATAGATCTGCGTTAGGTCTGTCCTACGGCGAATATTTTGGGCGGAATTTTTTATCATTCCAATCTGTTCGCCTGAACCTGCGCGATAATCTGGCAAAATTAAATGAATATCGCGGGGTCAGCCTGCTTCCCGTCAGGGGCGACGTTGATCAATTTACCCAGAACAGACTTTTGATCGACCGCAATTATTTTATGGGGCTTGCAACACTTGCCAAAGACCTTCATGTCGCATCCAGTATCGGATATCTGGAAGAAATGTTTATGGGACTGTCGGGCGAGGTGTTGTACCGCCCGTTTGATAAAAACTGGGCGGTCGGTTTAGAGAGTGCTTTGGCATTCAAACGCGACCCCGCAACTTTCTTGGCCTTGGCCCCAAATGGCGATCATATTCTCAGCGGATTTTTAAATGGCTATTACGAAGTGCCGGGGACAGGCACCACCATCAAAGCCAGTGTCGGGCGTTTTCTGGCGGGCGATGTCGGCGGGACATTAGGCGTCAGCAATGAATTCAGAAACGGTGTCAAATTATCCGCGAATATGTCGGCCTCCACTTATGCAGACCGCGATGTGATGGGCGGCAAAACACATATCTATACAGGTATTCAAATCAGCCTCCCGCTCGGTAGTTTATCGTTCTTGCCAGATGGGTCACGCATCATAACGAACGCCGCACCACTTGGACGTGATACGGCGCAGCGTTTGGATAACCCGACAAATTTATATGAACGGACAGAGAATCTGTCCTACCGCCATATTACGCGTAACTGGCCTCAGTTTTCGCCCCAGCCTTAAATATCTGTTCGGCAAGGCGGTTAGCGGCAGCCCCCGTTCCGATCCCTTCGGCCTTTGCAAACGCAAATACATTTTCCAAAGTTTGCCCGATGCCTTCGACATGCGTATTCATGCGTGCGCGGGTGAGTGGATAGGCATAAGGGTTGCGTCCCGTGCGGTCAAAATATTCGTAACCCACACTGGTGATCCCGCCCGAATTAATGGCGTAATCAGGCGCATATAAAATACCGCGTTCGGTCAACGCCATATCATGACGGGCTTCCGCCAATTGATTGTTCGCCGCACCACCGATAATTTTGGCTTTGATTTCAGGAATGGTGACATCATTCAGGCCAGCCCCCAAAGCACATGGCGCAAAAATATCAACGTCCAGTGCGTGAATATTAGACGCATCACCAATAGTCACCAATGACCCGAATTCCATCTTGGCGCGCTCAAGGCTTGCAGGGTGAATATCCGCCACAATAATTTCCGCACCTTCTTTGGTCAGATATTGCGCGAGCGCATAACCGACAGCGCCCAAACCTTGGATCGCAACTTTACGACCTTTCAAATCAGATGACCCGAAAACCGTTTTGGCACAGGCTTTCAATCCGCAATAAACACCATAAGCCGTCACGGGTGACGGGTTGCCCGCCACACCGTCACTGTTCGGATCAATTTGTGGAAGACCCGCTACATAACTGGTGGTGGATGAAATAGCGATCATATCTTCTTCGGCTGACCCGACATCTTCGGCAGTGATATACGCACCCGCCATCGCCTCAACCGCTTCACCAAAGCGTGCCATAAAATCATGGGATTTAATGGTGCGCGGGTTACCGATAATCA
>Ga0155195_125_pt4 | contig 23558 bp, 17 predicted proteins | sample RifCSPhighO2_02_FD_106163 | JGI IMG/M metagenome (GOLD analysis project Ga0155195, IMG submission 106163) | Alphaproteobacteria bacterium RIFCSPHIGHO2_02_FULL_46_13
ACGTTGTGATTGTTGGCGGCGGCCCTGCGGGGCTTTCCTGTGCTATCCGCCTCAAGCAACTGAAACCCGATATGACGGTCTGTTTACTCGAAAAAGGGGCAGAAATTGGCTCTCACCTCCTCTCTGGTGCGGTTTTTGAACCTCGGGCACTTGATGAATTGATCCCCGACTGGAAGGAAAAAGGCGCACCACTGACCTGCGCGGTTACCGAAGACCAGTTTTTATTTCTGACCAAGAACAAGGTCTTTCACCTTCCGACCCCGCCGCAAATGAATAACCACGGGAATTATATCATCTCGCTCGGGGCGCTGGGCAAATGGCTGGCGGGTCAAGCGGAGGCGCTGGGGGTCGAGATTTATGCAGGCTTCCCCGCCGCCGAAATTCTCTACCACGAAGACGGCCGCGTCAAAGGTGTGGCGACGGGTGATATGGGGATTTCAAAAAATGGTGAAAAAACAGCGAGCTATCAAGCGGGGTTAGAGCTTCACGCGAAGCAAACCGTCTTTGCCGAAGGATGCCACGGATCATGCACCAAACAGATCATTCAGAAATTCAACCTTCGCCCCGATGGTCACCAAACCTATGGGCTTGGCATTAAAGAGATTTGGGAAGTCAAACCCGAAAACCACAAACAAGGCCGTGTGATCCATACTATGGGCTGGCCTTTGGATAGTATGACCTATGGCGGATCATGGCTTTACCATATGGAAGGCAATCTGGTCTCGATCGGCTATGTGGTCGGCCTCGACTATCAAAATCCTTATCTTTCCCCGTTTGAGGAAATGCAACGCCATAAACTCCACCCTGCTATTTCCAAAGTTCTGGAAGGCGGAAAACGTATTTCTTACGGCGCGCGCGCTCTGGTCGAGGGCGGGCTAGCCGGACTTCCGAAACTCACATTTGCGGGAGGCTTACTGACGGGTGATAGCGCAGGCTTCCTGAATGTCGCCAAAATCAAGGGCAACCACGCCGCCATGAAATCAGGGATGCTCGCGGCTGAAGCCATTGCCGAACAATTGGAAGAGGCCGAATGCACATCCTATACCGATAAATTCAAGGCAAGCTGGCTTCATTGCGAGCTTTACAGAGTCCGCAATATCAGACAAGGTTTCAAATGGGGGCGTTTTATCGGCCTTATTCATGCTGGTTTTCAAACCCTTGGCGGCTGGATGCTCCCTTATACTTTGAAACATCACCCTGATTACGCATGCCTCAATTCCGCGAAGGATTCAACGCCTATCCCCTACGCAAAGCCTGACGGCACAACGACTTTTGACAGATTATCATCGGTCTTTCTGTCCAATACCAACCATGAGGAAGATCAACCCTGCCACCTGAAACTGGAAAACCCGTCTATCCCCCTCGCCGTCAATTTGCCGGAATGGGCTGAACCCGCGCAAAGATACTGCCCTGCGGGGGTTTACGAAATTGTTGAAGAAAACGGGCAAAAACAATTCCGCATTAACGCCCAGAACTGTGTCCACTGTAAAACCTGCGACATCAAAGACCCATCCCAGAATATCGATTGGACAACCCCGCAAGGTGGCGGCGGCCCTAATTATACGGGAATGTAAATATTTGAAAAATGTGGGTGATTATTCCCCCTTTTCAATCTATATTAATAACGTAACTTCTTGCCATCGGTCGTCCCATGAAAAAAATCTCTCTGCGCACGTCACTCCTCCTGACTACATCTCTACTTTTATTTGCAGGATGCGACCAGAATTCAGATGTGCAATCTGACGGCAGTTCAGATGATGTGATCAGTTCGTACAGCCCATCTAAAATGGAGACACCACCACCGACTTTATCGGGAAGCTTTCTCGCTGCCCAATTCGCACAAGACCGTTCAGACTGGGAAAGTGCATCTACCTATTTTTCAAAAATTCTTGATTCAGCTCCTGCCGAAAGCGACATTCAACGCCGCCTGATGGCTCTGCAAATGGGGTCGGGTCATTATGATCAAGCCATGGCGATGGCCGAGAAAATTTCCAAGAGTGACACGAAAGATAAAGCTCTCGCGAACCTTCTTCTCTCTCTCTCGACATTCAAGGCAGGAAAGTTCGATGAGTCATTAAAGATCGTTGCCAACTATAAAACCGATGCCTTAGGCATTGCGATCCTCCCTCTCCTTAAAACATGGGCGGAGGCCGGACAAGGCACAACCAATATTGCGGAACTGAAAGATTCTCCGTCCCTGCTTTATCAGGCCGTATTGGTTGCCGCCTATACAAAAAATAAAGAAGCCTTGGCGCAACTTGCCAAATCATATGATTTTACAAAGACCCCAACGCCCGTTTCTCGCCTTGAAGACATTGCATTGATCTTTGCCCATTTCGGTGAAACCGAAGAAGCAAAAAGCATATATGACGCCCTGAAATCAGGCGTTCCGGAGCGCACGGCATTGTACGACACACAAATAAAAAACATTGAAAGCAACACCCTGCCGCCACTTCCGAAACAATTGAGCAGTCCGCAAGTTGGTTTGAGTGAAGCCATTTTTGACATGGCGCAAATCCTCTCCCATGGGTATCAGGACAGTGCGCGTTTATTTGCCCATATGTCACTCTACCTCAATGCCGATAACGCCGCGTCCTATGAACTGTTGGCGCAAATAGCATCCGACAATAAATTATATACCGAAGCCACCGCTTATTTATCACGCATTGATACGTCCAACGACCCTGACCGTAAAATCCAGATTCAAAGACAGATCGCGCAGTTACAAGTTTCGGCAGGACATCCGGATGAAGCCATTCGTATTCTGGAGACCATCATTGACGCCAAACAAAATGTCGATGCCCAAATTCAAATCGGCGATATTTATCGCAGCCAAGATGATTTTAAAAATGCCCTGAAAGCCTATAACAAAGCGTATGATTTCTTGGGCGGCACGATCACCGCGAAATATTGGGATTTAAGTTTTGCCCGCGGCATGACCAATGAACGATTGAAAAATTGGGATCAGGCGGAGAAAGATTTACAAACTGCTCTGCTGTTCGAGCCCGACCAACCTTATGTCCTCAACTATCTGGGATATAGCTGGGCCGACCAAGGGATCAACCTTGATAAAGCCGCAGAAATGATTGAAAAAGCGGTGCGCCTGAAACCGGATGACGGCGCGATTGTCGACTCCCTCGGGTGGATTTATTTCCGGATGGGGCAGTATGATAAAGCCGTGGCAACACTCGAAAAAGCCATTCAATTGGCACCAACTGAACCGGAATTAAACGACCATCTGGGCGATGCCTATTGGAATGTCGGGCGCAAAAGCGAAGCGAAATTCCAATGGAAACGCGCGGCGAGCTTTACAACCGACCAAGCCTTGATTGCCAAAATCCAGACCAAAATCGACAATGGTCTTCCTGATGCGGTCGCCGCAAAACCGAAAACTGAAAAAGTCGTTGAGAATAAATAATCACGATGCTGGCGAATGCAAAAATAAATCTCCATCTGCACATCACCGGACGTGCGGAAAATGGCTACCATCTTCTCGACTCTCTGGTGGCTTTTACGTCCTTAAGTGATGATATATCAATTGAGCCTTCCGATAAATTCAAACTGAATATTTCAGGATCAACCTCGCTCTCATCGGTTTGTTCCGAGCAAGATAATTTGATCTCTCGCGTCACGCATTTATTGGCACAGCACCTTGGTATTGCGCCCCATGTGGATATTCGCCTTCTTAAAAACATACCGCTTGCGGGTGGGCTGGGTGGCGGGTCGGCGGATGCGGCGGCGACATTGCTTTTGTTGAAAGATATTTGGCACATCAAATCAAATGATATCTTAGAAAAAATCGCGGCCTCGCTCGGCAGTGATATCGTTGCCTGTCTTTATAATGATCCGGTGATTATGCGCGACACGGGCAACAAAATTCTGACTGCCCCAAGAATACCTCCCCTCCACGGCCTCTTGGTCAACCCGAACGTCCAATCCCCGACGCCCGAGGTTTACAAAGCCTACGCACAAAGTAATCGTCCATTTTCAGACAATATTGTCTTTCCTGAACAGTTTCATTCGGCAATGGAATTATGTGCATTTTTAAAGGCGCATACCCGCAACGACCTGACCGATGCCGCGATCACAATTGCGCCTGAAATCGGGATTGTTTTAAATGCGCTCGACCAGATTCCAAACAAGCTTCTCTCTCGCCTGTCAGGAAGCGGTGCAACTTGTTTTGCTCTCTTTGAAAATGCGGGCGATGCCCAAAGCGGCTATGAATTGATCAAGAAAGCTCACCCAGACTTCTGGGCAAAAACCGTTACGATCAACCAAATTTAATTGTTGAGATTTGCTTTTGCTGGGGCGGCAGGAGGGGCAACTTCGGCTTTTGCCTCTGTTCCGGAAGCCAGCATTTGCACCAACAAATCATCGGTTGGTTGACCATCCACTTTCATACCATTTTTGGTTTGATAGGTCTTAATGGCCTGAACGAAGGGCGCAGACATTGATCCGTTCGGAAGTCCGTCATACAAACCGAGACGCATTAATTGCTCTTGAATTTGTGAAATAATCACAGGATCAACCGCAGCAGACGCTTGTGGCTCTACCACTGCTTTTTTGGCCTTAGGCGCAACCTCTTTAACAGCCGCAGGAGCGCCCGCAGCCGGTTTAACAGCATTTGCCGCTGCGGCAGCCGCCGCATCAGGTTTTGTTTGTTCAGGCAAGCTGGCCTGACCGTTATCATTCAAATAGCCTGGCTTGGTCGCCGCAATTTTTTGTGTCAGACGTTTCACGTCATCATCCGTCATGCTCAATTTCTTTTGCAGATCAGCCAATGATTTTGTCGCATCTTTATTGCCTTTATCAGCCGCAATTTTGTACCAGAAGACAGCTTCGTCAGGTTGAGATTCACCCAGTAAACCGTTTTCTTGCAACAGTCCTAAATTATAGGCCGCCTCAACCACCCCACCATCAGCAGAGCGTTCGAAATAGGTTGCAGCGATTTGCGGATTATATTCAACCCCGACGCCTTCAACATAGGCAATCGCCAGATTATAAAGGGCTTCAGGATGGTTGTTCGAAGCCGCAACACGGTATAACTCAATCGCCTTTGCGGTGTCTTTGCGAACGCCCAAACCTTGATGATACAAAACACCTAAATTATATTGTGCGTTGGATGATCCGTTATGGGATGCTTCTTCAAACCATTTGGCGGCCTTGGCGTAATCAATTTTAATTCCGCCATGTCCGGCAGTATAAATCGCCGCCAGATCATGCTGGGCAAATGCGTCACCTGTAAAAGCTTGTGCTTCGATTGTCGCAATTGCTTTCGGCAATGATTTATCGGGCTTGATCCGATCAGATAAAGATTCAGTCGGCGCACTCGCCTTAAATTCTTCAACCGCTTTGTCTTGGGCAACCTGAGCCGCATCGAATACAGGATCCACAGCAGATTCAGACGCCATGCCTTCTTCTGGATCGTTCAATCCACCCGGTTCGATCTGGTTTGCAATTTTTGCGGCCTGCGCCATCAATTGATCTTGCTGGTTTGCCGATGAATTGGAAACGGTTTTTGATCCTTCAACAGCACTGTTCGATTCAGACTGCGTCGGGACAACTTTGTCATCCGCGTTAATATTCTTGATCAACCAGATGACACCGAATGCAGCTGCCCCCGCAATAATCGCCGTCACAATCGATACAACAAATATGCTCGGTGCTTTTGATTGAGGTTTTAAGGACGCCGTAATGTTCGAAACAGGGCTGCTAGTCACAGCCTCGCTTTTAACGGCATTGGCGGCCTGTGATACTTTTAATGTATCATCGCCAGTCCATGCAGGTTCTTGCGGCAAATTTGTGCGCGCGGCAACGGCGTGGTCGGTCAACAGAACCAATGCTTTGGCTTTTAAAATATCCTGTGTTTGTGTCAACGCCTCTTCGACAACTTCCAATTTGCGAACAAGGCGGGCTTTATCCTGCCCCAATTGTTCTACTTTTTTGGACAGTTTGGCGTTTTCGGCAATCGCATCTTCAACACGAACAATCGCGCTACCTGCCGCAGTTTCAACAGAGTTGAGTTTGTCTTGCAGTTTATCTTGTAACTTCGCTTGTTCTTCTTTTAAGCTCTCTTGCTCTTGCTTCGCGGTATCAAAGGCCGCAGACTGATCTTTCAAAAGTTGTTCCAGATTAATCTGTTTTTCAACCAGTTCCTTTACAAAGACTTCGCGTTGATTGATCTGGGATTCCAGTGTCGAAAAAGATTTTTCACTTTTGCCGACATTGCCGCTCATATCCGCAATTTGCTTGCGGCAAATTTCAACTTCTTTCCAGAGGATTTCGCGTTCTTTTTCGCTCTGACGCAGACGATCACCTAAATCGGTCAATAATCTGACGATTTGTAACTGTTGCAAAGGATTGTTCGCGCCATTCAATGACGACAACGCACTATCCTTGCCATGATCTTCTTTTTTGGATGGGCTTGGCTCTTCTTTGGACGATACCGAAGAGATAGTTGAACCGTTTGAGACAGCTTTCATCTCGACCTCCAGAGAAACTTCGATCTGTTGTTCTTGCGGCTGCGAGACTTCCTCCTCTGCCGCATTTTCAGATAATATCTGCCTTGCGGTTTGAGACGGCATGGCTCCACCAGACTGGTTGGCCGCACGCTTCATGACCCAGTCCTGCAAACTAAACTTTTTACCCGAAATGTCTTCCATGGAAGTACCATAATCATTTTGTATAATCTATCCAATCAAAAAATTTGAAAATCCAAAGTTTTCCACAAGCGCGAGAGGCGATTTATAAGGAGGTAAGAAGTTCTAGGCCTTGGCAAAATGGTTAAAATCTGCCAATTTAGGACTTATCTAGCGAATCTGGAGCTTTCCCGCATTATGTCATTAAAAAACGAAGAAATTACCGCCCTTATGGAACTGCTGTCCTCACGGATATGCCATGATCTGGTCTCGCCTGTCGGCGCGATTAATAACGGTCTGGAATTTATGGAAGATATGGCAGATGACGAGGAAGGCCGCAAAGAAGCCACCAATTTGATCGCCCATAGCGCAACCGCCGCTGGCGCACGTTTGATGGCTTTCCGCCTTGCCTATGGTTCAGGCGCGGTTGACGGGAATATTAAACCTGAAGATATTCAAAAAGCCTTTGGCACTCTGATCCGCACAGACGGCAAAGTCCGCCAAAGCTGGGATCCGTTCGGCCCGCTTGGTATTCCGTCCTCCTCCCGCGCCTTTTGCAAAGTCCTAATGGGATGCCTGATGATGGCGAGCGATTGCCTTCCCAAAGGTGGACTAGTGTTTGTGGATGCAGGTACGGGCGCGGAAACACTGATTAAAGCCGAAGGAACTGGCGCAACCGTTCGTGAGGGAGTTGAAAATGCGCTCGCAGGGACGATTGAAATGACAAATGTTGATCCGCGCCTTGTCCATCCATATATCCTCGGCCAATCCGCACGCACTTACGGCTACAGCATAAAATTAAAAGAGCAAAGCGAAGGCCATATCACATGGTCGCTTACTCTGGCCTCAACCTAATATGAAGCTTGATTTAGCCACGCTCCTCCTAGAAAGAAGATTTCGCCCGCCTGACAATTGGGATTGGAGTTATCGCACCTTTGATGACGGAACGAAAATACGCTACGGACAAGTCCGCGCCCGTAAAGACTATGAAGCTGTTGCACTTATTGTTGGTGGTTTGGGGGATTTTGGTGAGCAATATTATGAACTCGCCAACCAACTGGAAGACCGCAATATAAAAGCCATCATTATTGATATGCCCGGCCAAGGCGGATCAAGCCGCTATCTTCCTGACCAACCGATGAAACGTCATTCAAAAGGTTTTGATCTGGTGGTTTCACAACTTCATGTGATGATTGACGAAGTGGTTTTATCGGCGGCAATCGACCTGAACGATAATCATAAACGCTTGCCTTGCTTATTGGTTGCCCATTCGATGGGGGCGCATATGTCGCTTCGTTATCTTTCCGAATATAATAAATCAACGCGCGGCAATCTGATTTTTAGTGCTGCCATTCTCTCTGCCCCTATGCTGGGCATCCAAGCCGTCAATCAATTTACCCCTTTCCTGCGCCATGCCATTTTAAAACTGCTGGCCATGCGCCCGACATCTTTTGTCCCGGGTGGGTCGGTTTGGTATGACGGATACCGTGAACGATTGGGATTTAAGGGAATATTTTCCAGTGACCCCGTAAGATATGAAGTCCAACGCGCCTATTTCAATGACCCTGACCATCAATTTTTAGTAACAGGAAGCCCAACCAACAAATGGTTACTGGATGCTTATCTGTCTTGCCAGAAAATCGCGACCCCTAACTATCTTGAAAAAATCGAAATCCCTATCCTAATCGGATTGGCTGGTTCTGATAAATTAGTCGATAATGATGCGATCCGTCTAAATGCCAAACGTATGAAACACGCAGAATTAATGGAAATTCCGGAATCCCAACACGAAATTTTTATGGAAGCCGATCAATTTAGAACACCGTTTATTGAACGTTTCTTTACTTTTATAGAGGAGAATGTTCTAAATGGCTCAGATAAAGGTAAAACCTATATTCAATAGCGTAACATGACAAAAAACCTTACAAATGCTCTGGAGACTAAAATGGACGAAACCAACCTCAATAAATACCGACTGAGTGACCGTGTTTTTTATGCCCTTAAACTCGCCGTCGAACAAAAAGACGCAGAAGTTTCATCCGCATTGGTAAAAATTCTGGAACTGGCCATGACCCGCAATTCCGGCGGCGGTGAATTTGTTGAACGTCGTGACTTCCCTGCAGAAGTCGAAGCTTTGCTGAATCAAGCACGCTCACTTAAAAAATAATTATCAACCAATCAATTCCAACCATTGATCCTCACTCAGCACCGCGAGATTTAATTCTCGCGCTTTGCTGAGCTTTGATCCGGCATCTTCACCCGCAACAACATAATCTGTTTTCGCAGAGACACTTCCGGCAACTTTCGCCCCAAGACTTTCTGCTTTGGCCTTGGCTTCGGCGCGGGTCATTTTGACAAGGCTTCCCGTAAAGACAACGGTCTTACCCGCAACAGGACTATTGCTCACTCTGACTGGTTTGTAATCTGTGACCGTAATCTGTTCCAATAAATCGGACACAACCTCTTTATTATGCGGCTCGGCAAAGAAATCCAGTAAGTCATTGGCAACACTCGCGCCAATATCTTCGATATTTAACAATGTTGCATACTGGTCAGATGCCTTATCCTGCGCAGCGTCCATTTCCGTGATGAATTTTGAAATTGTCTCGTAAGTTGTGGCCAACCTCTTGGCGGTTGACTCGCCAATCTGGCGAATACCTAACGCATAAATAAATTTTTCGAGAGAAATAGATCGGCGTTTTTCAATTGATGCGAATAAATTTTTAACCGATAAATCCCCCCACCCTTCACGGACACGCAGGGGCGTTAAACTGCCTTTATCCCGCACTTCAATCATAAAAATATCTGCGGGGGTTTTGATCAATCCATCGGCATAAAACTCTTCGATGATTTTTGCGCCCAACCCTTCAATGTCAAACGCATTGCGACTGACAAAATGCTTGAGACGCTCAACAGCCTGTGCAGGGCATATCAAACCACCCGTACACCGCCGCACAACTTCTCCCTCCTCGCGCACCGCATGCGACCCGCAGGCAGGGCAAGTAGTTGGATAAATGTAATTCGCCGCATTCGGCAACCGTTTTTCAAAAACAACCGATACGACTTTCGGAATAACATCTCCCGACCTCTGCACAACAACATGATCACCAATCCGAACATCCAAACGGATAATTTCATCTTCGTTATGAAGCGATGCCCGCGACACAACAACGCCGCCAACGGTAATCGGTTCTAATTCCGCAACAGGCGTCAACGCCCCCGTGCGCCCGACCTGAATTTTAATATCTTTGAGGATGGTGACCGCTTGCTCTGCCGGAAATTTATGGGCGGTTGCCCAACGGGGCGCACGGGCGACAAACCCCAGACGCTCCTGCAAATCCAACCTGTCCACTTTATAAACAACACCGTCAATGTCGTAAGGCAGGTCCGGGCGTTCCACCTCAACCTTGTGATAGTAGGCGAGCAATTCATCAACATTTTCGCAAACCGCTATCGGCTCGGCCTGCGCGAAACCGAATGATTTTAATTTTTTCCGAATACCGTCCTGAGTATCCGCAATCGGCGCAGATACCTCGCCCAACGCATAGCCAAAGAAACGCAAGGGACGGGTTTTGGTGATATTGCTATCCAACTGGCGCACACTCCCCGCCGCGGCATTCCGCGGATTGGCAAAAATCTTTTCGCCTTTGGATTCTTGGTGTTGATTAAGTTCTAAAAACTCTGCCTTGCGCATATAAATCTCACCGCGCACTTCCAGAATATCAGGAACATCAGAAGGAAGGGTTTGAGGCACATCGCGAATGGTTTTCACATTCTCTGTAATATCTTCTCCCTCCGCACCATCTCCACGCGTTGCGGCAAATAATAATTTGCCGTGCTCATATCGCAACGTGCATGACAGCCCGTCAATCTTTGGTTCAGTCACAATTGATAAGGGTTCGCTATCCGCAATATTCAAAAACTTTTTCACCCGCCCAACAAAATCAATCACATCTTGATCTTCAAATGCATTCGACAATGACAACATCGGTATCGCATGACGAATAGTTTTAAAACCACTCGCAACTTTTGCACCGACAGTTTTCGATGGGCTTTGATCGGTTACAAGTTGCGGGAATTTTTCTTCTAATTCCAGCAATTCTAAGCGCAACTGGTCATACGCAGCATCAGAAATTTCAGGGTTATCTTCGGTATGATATAATTCATCATGGCGATGTATCTCCGCCACCAGTTTTTTATATTTTGTTTTGGCGTCTTCGAACGAAAAATCAAATAACATGACTAACTCGCCTCTAACAATTTAGATGCCGCCGCGCGCGCCTCAGCTGTAATTTCTGCGCCCGCCAACATCCTTGCAATTTCTTCTTCGCGGGATGAGCGGTCGAGTGGTGTGACGCGGGTACCGCCGCTGGCTTTAGACACCACCCAATGGGATGCGGCGCGAGAGGCGACTTGTGGGGAGTGGGTCACGACCATTACTTGGTGCGCGGTTGCCAGTTTTCCAAGGCGAGCACCAATCGCGCTGGCGGTTGCGCCGCCGACGCCTGTATCAATTTCATCGAAGACATAGACACCACGGATTTTGGATGCTTCTGCAAGTACCACTTTTAACGCGAGCATAAACCGCGCCATCTCTCCGCCCGATGCGATTTTATTCAGTGGACCGAAATCAGAACCCGCATTGGTGGATACTCGGAATTGCACGTTGTCAAAGCCGTAACTTGTCCATGTATTTTCATTTTCGTTGCGGGCGACTTGGGTTTCAAATACTGCGCGTTCCAGCTTCAACGGTTTTAATTCAATATTCACGGCCTTATCAATTTTTTCGGCGGCGACTTCGCGGCGGTCATGTAATTTTTCGGCGATTTTTTGATAGTCAAGTTTTGCAGCACGAATGGTTTTTTCAAGGTCGGCAATAATATTTTCCTGATAATCGACCAGTTTTAATTTATCGCCCATCTCAATGCGCAGGCGCGGTAAATCATCACATTGGCAACCATGTTTTCGTGCCACACCGCGCAGGGCATAGAGACGGTCTTCAATTACATCCAACGTCATCCCCTCGCCGCCGAATTGATATTGAAGATTTTCAATCAGGCGACAGGCTTCTTGAACTTCAATCGCGGCGCGTTCTAATGCTTCATGGACGGGTGCCAATTTTTCATCGCCGATTTTATCGGTCTGGCGCGATAGCGCACGCATCACCTGACCGATTTGAATATCTGCCCCGTTTTCACCACCAAGCGATTCAACCGAGAACCCCAAAACTTCTAAAATCGCCTCACGGTTTTGCAGGAAGCGGCGTTTGTCGAGCAAGTCACCTTCCTCCCCTTCTTCAGGAGACAATTTTTCCAACTCTTCAACCGAAGCACGGAGGTAAGCTTCGTTTTCCGCGGCGCGAGACGCTTTGTCTTTGGCATCCACCAGCGCGACCTCCGCCTCTTTCATCTTTTGATAGGCGGATTGAATATCGTTGAGCAATTCCTCATTCTCGGCATACAGATCAAGCATCTGGCGATGAGTTGCTGGGTTTAACAACCCATAAGTTTCAAATTGTCCGTGAATATCGACGAGACTATCCCCGACCTCTTTCATAAAAGAAATACTGACGGGTTCATCATTTATAAAACCGCGACTACGACCATCTGCTCCCAAAATACGGCGCATGATGAGCGGGGATACCGCTTCCACCCCCTGCTCTTTCAACAGATTAAAAACAGGATGGTCATTCGCCAAATCAAATTCCGCACTGACGACGGCTTGTTCTGTTCCTTTGCGAACCAACCCTGCCTCGGCACGCATGCCGAGTGCCAGCCCCAGAGAGTCGAGCAGAATAGATTTCCCCGCGCCTGTTTCCCCCGTAAGCGCAGACAAGCCGGATTTGAATTCCAATGACATCTGGTCAATCAGAACAACATTTTTGATATGGAGCAATGTCAGCATGGCGCGCTCCGCACACTCGCCTAATCAGGCTTCAAAAGACCGCTAATGGTACGATCAACCCATGAGCGTGTGTCTTTGAGTTTGGCGCGTTGCGCAGGGTCCAACAGATCATAACTGTCTTTGTACCACTGGCTTCCCGGATAATTGTGCCCGAGGACGGCGGCAACGCGGGTTGCTTCATCTTTGAGGCCAAGCGCCGTATAGGATTCAACCAATCTGTGGAGAGCCTCTGGCACATGGGTCGTTGTTTGATAATATTTCACAACATTGTTAAAACGATTAATCGCCGCATTATATTGTTCTTTTTGTTGGTAATAACGCCCGACATCCATTTCTTTTCCGGCCAAGTGGTCAACCACCAAATCTTTTTTGAAATGGGCTTCGCGTGAATATTTACTGTCAGGAAAACGGTTGATGACAGTATCCAGTGCCTCCAGCGCACTCTGCGTCATGGCTTGATCACGGCGCACATCGGTGATCTGTTCGTAATAACACATGGCTTTCAGGTAATACATATGGTCAACATTCGGATGCCCCGGATGCAATTCAACAAAACGGTCAATCGCGACAATTGCATCATCATATTTTAAATTATCATACGCCACTTCGGCCTGACGGATTTGTGCCTGTGTTGCAAGGTCTGAATAAGGGTGTTGACGTTCAACTTCGGAATAGAGCGTTGTGGCTTTTGAATATTCACCATTTTTATCAGCATCCTGCGCTTCTTTAAAAATCTCCTCCGCCGGACGCTCAACCGTCAACGGATCCAATTTATCTTTTTTGGACGTACACGCGCTCAATACCAAAACGGGCATCAATGTTAATAACGCAAAATTCCTGAAGTAAGTCATAAGCCTATCCTTTAATGTTTCATGTAGATTAAAGCCCCCTGTAATAACTGCAAGGGGCTTTTTCAGATTATTCAGAAGATAGGTTGAATATCGGCAAAAACAGGTGGATATCTTAAATTGGCGCCCTGCCAGGACCTCTTTGGCTTTGTCGAGCATCTATATGGTCATTAATTGAAACCAATGCGCAATTGGCAAGATCATACCCAGTAAGGAACGCCTCTTTTGCCTGCATCATAGTCGCAATCTTTGCAACATCATCAAGAGCTCCGCGTTGATCTGGGCCTAGTCTTGATCTATAAATTTGTTCCATCTTATCCAACAATGGTATTGGATCACGTCCCCTCGGCCATAACATTAAAACAGCCTCTAACTTACAATTTTTTTCCAATAGAGCAACGGCAGTATCACCATCCTCCATAACAATTTTTTTCTTTTCATCAGGTAAAGCGTATAACAAAGGATATAACTCTCTGGCTTGCCCTGCCTTTACGAGAATGGTTGCCATATTTACATTTCCGTGCAGATGATGATTGCACCTCTCCTCGAGTATATATCCCACTGTTAGCATTTGTGGGGTGTGAGTTAACTCACCGAAGCCTTTCAATGCATTGAAATAATCCAGAACAAAATCAGGGCCACGCAATATTAAATCAGCCCGCTCGTTACCTTTTGCACGACTTAGCCTATCCCCCACGGCTTTATGATGTTCAGATAAACCAATATGTGGGGTGGCTCCCGCAGGGTTTTGTGGAGTTGGTACTGTAGTTGGCTGGCGACCTGCAGCATCCACGTAGGCATTGCCTAGAACAACAGCTATTGGATTGGAGGTTTGAACATGAGGGGATTGAGCATGACGCGGTTCTTGCCAATTAAAATCCATTGGTATTACATCTGTACCAAGACCAAGATTACCTGCGCTCGCAGCACCAGCCTGTGGTAGTTGTGCAGCGCCTCCTGCGACATCACCAAATAAACTTAAAATATCGCCATTGTGACAATCTGGATTTTTAAACAAATCACTCATAGTACCCTCATACGCCTAAAAAACATGAGAGTACTGTGACAGAACATTTAGGATATGACAAACAAAAAGTGAATTTATTAAGCTGAAACTGTATTTATATGAATTTTTTCAGTTTCAATGCCATGAACAGGTATAATTTCGATATTATGCGTTGCCGGAGGGGATGAAACAGAATTCATATATATGTCACACCACTCCCAATTTTGGGAATCGGCAAACAAGGCCTGCAAAACACGGTTATTCATATTATGACCAGGTTTGGAAGCTTCATAGTGACCAATCATCGGGCCACCAGCGATATAAATATCACCGACTGCATCCAAAACCTTGTGACGGGCGAATTCATCGCTGTGACGAAGGCCTTCAGGGTTCATAACGGCTTTTTCATCGAGCACAACAGCATTATCCATTGACCCACCAAGAGCTAAGCCCATGGCGCGAAGTGCTTTTGCTTCATGAGCAAACCCGAAGGTACGCGCGTCAGAGATTTTGGTTTCAAAATCGCCGCTAAATAATTCAATTTCAAAAGATTGTTGTCCAATAGACGGGTGAGCAAAATCAATTCCGGCCTTAAAACGAGAACCAATTCCAGGTTTTAAAGTTACAATTTTATCGCCATCAACAACACTAACTTCTTTTAAAACTTTAATGGCACGACGCGGAGCGGCCTGAGTTTTCAGACCCGCCTCATTAATAGCATCAACAAATGGCGCAGAACTTCCGTCCATAATCGGAACTTCGGGTGCGTCCAGCTCAAGAACGGCATTATCAACGCCGCACGCGGATAAGGCCGCCATCAAATGCTCAATCGTCCCGACAGAAACCCCCGCCTGATTGGCGACAACGGTGCAAAGGCGTGTATCCACAACAGAATCCCAACGGGCGGGAATCATGTTATCGCGGTCAGTCACATCGACGCGACGAAAGACTAAACCAGTGCCAATTTCGGCTGGCAACAGGCGCAAAACGGTCTCTGCGCCGGAATGAAGTCCAACGCCTGAAAGCTCAATAATACGGGAAACTGTGTGTTGCATGGCTGATCAAACCTAATATGTGCTTGTTTTTACTAGCTTAAGATAGGTTTTTAGGGCGTTTTCGGCAATTCACGGTGAGTTGCGAAATGTTACAGACAAATTTTTTGCTCATAAGTCTTCAAAAACCCTTGCCAACCCCCATCAATATCACTAGAGAAGTGGTTTCAGTGCCCACACAAACTAAAACCGCAAAAGGTCGTCAAAACATGCCAAAACGCACTGATATCAAATCCATCCTCATCATCGGCGCAGGTCCTATTATTATTGGTCAAGCGTGTGAGTTTGACTATTCGGGGACACAGGCTTGTAAAGCCCTGAAGGAAGAAGGTTACCGGGTTATTCTGGTGAATTCGAACCCTGCGACGATTATGACTGATCCGTCATTGGCCGATGCAACCTATGTTGAGCCGATTACCCCTGAAATCGTTGCCAAGATTATCGAGAAAGAGCGTCCTGACGCACTCCTCCCGACCATGGGTGGACAAACGGCACTCAATACGGCTTTGGCATTATCCAAAAACGGCACGCTTGCAAAATTCAATGTGGAATTGATCGGCGCGAATGAAGACGCGATTGAGAAAGCCGAAGACCGTCAAAAATTCCGCGACATCATGGATCAGATCGGCCTTGAAAGCCCGAAATCGGAAGTTGTTAAAAATCTGCAACAAGCGATGGATGCCCTGCCGAAAATCGGCCTTCCTGCCATTATCCGTCCGTCCTTTACATTGGGCGGCACAGGTGGCGGGATTGCGTATAACCGCGAAGAATTCGAGAAAATTGTTCGTGAAGGTTTGGATGCCTCCCCGATCACCGAAGTTCTGGTCGAAGAATCTGTCCTCGGCTGGAAAGAATATGAAATGGAAGTTGTCCGCGATAAAAAAGACAATTGCATCATCATCTGCTCCATCGAAAATATCGACCCGATGGGCGTGCATACAGGCGACTCTATTACCGTTGCCCCTGCCCTTACCTTGACCGACAAAGAATATCAAATCATGCGTAACGCATCGCTGAAAGTTCTGCGTGCAATTGGTGTTGAAACAGGCGGATCAAACGTCCAATACGGGATTAACCCTGTGGATGGCCGCATGGTTGTCATTGAGATGAATCCACGCGTGTCACGCTCTTCTGCCCTCGCGTCCAAAGCAACTGGCTTCCCGATTGCAAAAGTTGCGGCGAAATTAGCGGTTGGCTACACACTCGATGAGCTCGGGAACGATATTACTGGTGGCCGTACACCTGCATCGTTTGAGCCGACCATTGACTACGTCGTCACAAAAATTCCACGTTTCGCATTTGAAAAATTCCGTGGCACAGATAACAACCTCTCCACCGCCATGAAATCGGTTGGCGAAGCAATGGCGATTGGTCGCAATTTCGAAGAGAGCATGCAAAAAGCCTTACGCTCCCTCGAAAAAGGCCTGACAGGCTTTGACGATCAACCAATCGGAGGCGCAGGCGAAACACCTGACTCAGACCAAATCCGCGCATCTCTCTCCAAAACATCACCGCAACGTATTTTGTACATTGCGCAAGCAATGCGTTACGGGATGAGCAACGAGGATATTCACGCGATTACAAAATTTGATCCATGGTTCTTGGGTCGTATTCGCCATATCATTGATACTGAGGCCGCCGTCAAAGCAAATGGTCTTCCGACCACGGGCGAAGGATGGATGAAATTAAAATCCATGGGATTCTCTGATGCCCGACTTGCAAAACTGGTTGGCGTGAAAGAAGAATCTGTGACCAAAGCGCGCCACAAACATAATATCCGCCCGGTTTATAAACGCGTGGATAGTTGTGCGGCAGAAATTCCATCCGACACACCTTATATGTATTCCACATACGAAGGTGACGGCGTCAACCCTGCGGTTTGCGAGATGGAACCAACGGATAAGAAAAAAGTCATTATTTTAGGTAGCGGCCCCAACCGTATCGGTCAGGGAATTGAATTCGACTATTGCTGCGTTCACGCGGCCTACGGCCTGAAAGACGCAGGGTACGAGACCATCATGGTCAATTGTAACCCTGAAACAGTATCCACCGACTATGACACATCCGACCGCCTTTATTTCGAACCATTAAGTGCCGAAGATGTGATTGAACTCATCCAAGCCGAATCCAAAAATGGCGAAGTGGTCGGTGCGATTGTTCAATTGGGCGGACAAACTCCATTGATGCTCACCAAAAAATTGATGGCAGCAGGGATTAAGATTCTCGGCACTGATCCGGACTCCATCGACATTGCCGAAGACCGTGAACGCTTCCAAAAACTCCTCAAACAATTGAAATTGCGCCAGCCTGAAAACGCCCTCGCAAAATCAGTCAAAGAAGCGATTGAGAAAGCCGAAGTCTTGGGCTTCCCGATTGTGATCCGTCCATCCTATGTGTTGGGTGGCCAAGGCATGGAAATCGTGCAGACGATGGAAGAACTGCAACGCTACATTAATACTGCTGTAAAAGTTTCCGGTGACAGCCCTGTGCTGCTTGACCGTTACTTAAGCGGCGCAATTGAAGTGGACGTTGATACATTGTCAGACGGCGAAGATGTGTTTGTGACAGGCGTCATGGAACATATTGAAGAAGCAGGTATCCACTCCGGCGACAGTGCGTGTGTTCTCCCTCCGCACTCCCTCTCCTATAAAACCGTTCGCGAGATTGAAAAGCAGGCTGAGCAATTGGCACGAGCCCTTAAAGTCAAAGGATTGATGAACGTCCAATTCGCGGTGAAATATAATCCTGATAATGGCGAAAATGAAATCTATATTATCGAGGTCAACCCACGTGCCTCCCGTACCGTGCCTTTCGTTGCGAAAGCCACAGGAACTCAAGTCGCGAAAATCGCGGCGCGGATTATGGCGGGTGAAAAACTCTCCTTCTTCCGTAACCAAGGACTCCTGAAAGGCATGACCCCTGACCATATCGCGGTGAAAGCCCCTGTATTCCCGTTCTCACGCTTCCCGGGCGTTGACCCGATCCTCGGCCCTGAGATGAAATCAACGGGTGAGGTCATCGGCCTTGACCGTGAAATCGGTCACGCCTTTGCGAAAGCGCAAATTGGTGCGGGGATTAAAATTCCGGCATCGGGCACAGTGTTCCTGTCTGTGAAAGATGATGACAAAGAAGGACTTATTCCGTTGGCCAAAGAACTCTCTCAACTGGGATTCAACTTGGTGGCAACGGGCGGAACTTGCACCTTCCTTAAAAATGCAGGACTTCCGGTCACGCGCATTAATAAGGTGATGGAAGGCCAACCCCATGTGGCAGACGCCCTGATCAACGGTGATATTCATTTGATTATCAACACCACCAAAGGCTCTCAAACCGTGGTCGATGCCTTCTCCATCCGCCGATTGGCCCTGATGAACAAAATCCCGTATTACACCCTCCTGACCTCTGCTAAAGCAGCTGTTATGGCGATACGGGCATTGCGTGCCAAAGACCTGACGGTTGAGCCGTTGCAGTCTTATTTCTAAAAAAACAAAAGGCACCGTGAGGTGCCTTTTTTATAAATCTGTTTAAGCAGGCTCGCGTGAATTTAAGGCTTTTTGTACATCAGCAGCCAAAGCCCGCAAGTGTATGTGCTGGCTCACTTCATCTTCCACAACCCTTGAATTCACAACGTCCCCTTGATGAGAGGCAGAAAATGCAGCGCTGGATCTACGGGCAGAAATTATCTGGAACGCGGTATACATTGCCTTTGGAATCTCCTCTTCAGGTGTTCCCTTAAGACGCATCGTGGCTACAAACCCCTTCGCAGCCTCATAAGCCTCACACAAATCAGCGTCCACAGTCTGTCTCAGGGCACGAAGTCTATTTCTAACTGCCTCGTTTGATGAGGCGGACATCGCTTCCATAGTTCTCTCTATTTCTTCTAATCCATCCAAGTTAGTTTCATTAACCGCCATATAACACCCCTCCATAAATTAAACTGCATGCAAAATATCACCTCATTTTTATTATGTCAATATTTTGTTGGCATTTATTGAATCTTGATCAATCAATCCCCGATAATACGAAACTGAATCCACTTTAGTTGACGAATCTCCATTAAAACTCTATCTTCATCAAATGTTCCCGCCCGATCTGGCGGGTTCTTTATTTTATAAAGGCCACATAAAGGATTGATGTTTATGGACAAAATACCAATGACCATTGAAGGATTTGAAAAACTCGAGGCCGAGTTGAAAATCCTGAAATCTATTGAACGCCCTGCGGTGATAGCGGCGATTGCCGAGGCACGCGGTCATGGTGATCTATCCGAAAATGCTGAATACAGCGCCGCCCGCGAACGCCAAAGCTTTATCGAAGGCCGCATCAAGGAACTCGACGCGGCCCTGTCCATCGCACAAATTATCGACCCAAAAACCTTGTCCGGTCACATCGTCAAATTCGGGGCATACGTTCATATTGTTGACGAGGATGATGAAGAGGAACTGAAATTCCAGATCGTTGGTCAATACGAATCCAACGCCGATGGTGGTAAAATTTCTGTAACCGCCCCTATCGCCCGCGCCCTGATTGGAAAAGCCATTGGTGATAGTGTTGAAGTGCATACACCAAAAGGCCGCCGCAGTTACGAAATCATCATGGTGATATACGAATAATGTCAAAAAACATTCTGGTCATCCGCCATATGTATTCTGCCGACCTTTGTTCACTGGAAACAGTGTTCAAAGAATATGGTTTTAACCTGACAAAGGTGGAAGGGTTTTCAACAGACCTGTCGCAAATCAATCCTCTAGACTATGACGCTGTCATTGTTCTTGGCGGTTCCATGGGCGTTTATCAGGCTGATTTATTCCCCTATTTGAATGACGAAATGGAATTAATCCGTAAATGTGTCGCCGCCGACCATCCAATGCTCGGTATTTGCCTCGGGTCGCAACTCACCGCAGGGGCGCTTGGCCAGAAAGTTTATAAAGGAACAGCAGGCCGTGAAGTCGGGTTCATGGATATTGAATTAACCGAAGCCGCGATCAACACACCGCTCCGCCATTTCCACAAATCGAAAACGAAAATTTTCCAATGGCATGGCGACACATTCGATTTACCGCCCGAGGCAAAACTCCTTGCCTCCTCACCTCAATATCAAAATCAGGCCTTCCAAATCGGTAGGAATATCTTTGCAACCCAATTCCATCCCGAAGTCGATCATAACGGTATATCCAATACTTTAGTTGAGTGTTGTAACGAAGTTGATGTGATGGGACTTCGTCAGCAAGCACATGCAAACCTTCCTGTGATGGTTGCGCAGCTTCGCTTTTTTGCCCACGACCTCCTCAAACATTGGTCGCTTCTTTAGCCCCTGTCTTTCTCCCTTAATATTTTATTTACATAATATAGTATATACTAATCAAGTATGGGACTGAACAATCTTCTGGGTGGGGGATTTTCTATGAAAAAAAATGAATCAGATTTATCTGCGTTCAAAGACGCGCCTGCACTTGTACTTGATGACGACAGCGCATCAAGAGCTATATTAATCGACTTCCTCCATGAATTGGGGTTCAAAGATATCACCGAAATGAAAAGCGGTGACGATGCCCTTCAATTCTTTGAGGATCATAAAGATTGGCGCGGTATTATTCTGTGCGACTGGAACATGCCGAATATGAGCGGAACAGAGTTTTATACCCACGTCAAAAAAGACAAACCTGATATTCCGTTCATTATGGTGACAGGTCGCAATGACGAAGAATCAGTGATTCATGCCAAGGATAACGGTATCTACGCCTATATCCTCAAGCCATTCTCCCTGACTGAACTGGAACGCAAAATTGTGACCGTTTCTCTCAAGCATTCCTCCTTTCTTTTTACCCCGCTGGCATCTGAAACCATGCCACCAGCCTATAGTATCTAATTGAATTAGCTTTATTTTTATCAAAATCGAACAAAGAGAAATTTTTGTTCCTTTTTTGTTCTTTACAAAAAGAACAAATATGGTACAAATGAGTCATAGGAAAAGATCACCGAATCGGGCAGAAAGGAAATACCCAATGTCAGTCACACCATTTAAAGGAAACGAGTCTATGGATAAATCAGCGTCAGAAAAAGGCAAAGCTCTGGAAGCCGCATTACAACAGATTGAACGCGCCTTCGGCAAAGGTTCAATTATGAAGTTATCAGGCGATGACAGTTCCAAAATGGATGTAGAATCTGTCTCGACAGGCTCTTTGGGGCTGGACATTGCCCTTGGTATCGGTGGACTTCCGCGCGGACGTATCATTGAAATTTTCGGCCCTGAATCATCAGGTAAAACCACCCTCGCCCTCCAAGTCATTGCCGAAGCTCAAAAAGCGGGCGGCACTTGCGCGATTGTCGATGCCGAACATGCTCTTGATCCATCTTACGCCAAAAAACTGGGCTGTAACCTCGAAAATCTCCTCATCTCACAACCGGATACCGGTGAACAGGCTTTGGAAATTGTGGACACTCTCGTCCGCTCAGGCGCACTGGATGTTCTGGTCATTGACTCTGTTGCGGCACTTGTTCCACGCGCAGAGCTTGAAGGAGAAATGGGCGATAGCCATATGGGATTACAAGCCCGCCTGATGTCACAGGCTCTTCGTAAAATTACCGGTTCGATCTCTCGCTCCAATACAGTCGTGATTTTCATTAACCAAATTCGTATGAAAATCGGGGTGATGTTCGGCTCCCCTGAAACAACCACTGGCGGAAATGCCCTGAAATTCTACGCCTCTGTCCGCCTTGATATCCGCCGTATCGGATCAATCAAAGACAAAGAAACTGTGACAGGGAATGAAACCAAGGTCAAAGTCGTTAAAAACAAAATGGCACCTCCGTTCCGCGAAGTGAAATTCGACATCATGTATGGCGAAGGCATTTCAAAAACAGGTGAATTGATCGACTTGGGCGTACAGGCCAATCTGGTTGAAAAATCAGGATCATGGTTTGCCTATGATGGTCAACGTGTCGGACAAGGCCGTGAAAACGCCAAACAATTTATGAAAGACAATCCTGAAGTTGCCGCAAAACTCGAAAATCAAATCCGTATGAAGGCGGGCGTTGTGGCCGATGCCATGCTCACCTCCCCTGAAGCCGACGAAGCCGCAGAAGCCGCTCTCGACGCCTCAATGGATAACGAGGACACACCAACCCCTTCCAAATCCAAAAAATCAGCTTAATTTTTTTGGGAACGAACTAATAGATACTCATCATCATCACCCGATTTATGCGGGTGATGAGTAGTTCCCGAAGATTATCCAGAACATACCTCACGCCAAAATTTTAAAAAACGCAAAACGAACTAATAGATCACAAAAATATCATTTATAATCAATAAGTTATAAACACGCATCCACCACACCATAATCTACTTCCCTTTCCATCCCTCTCTCCTATATATCTTCTTCATACAGATAAAGAGAACACCATGGCCCTTACAACAATCTCCGTGCGCGGTGCGCGCGAACATAATTTAAAAAATATCAATGTGGATTTACCGCGTGATAAGTTGATTGTTGTAACTGGCCTGTCAGGTTCAGGGAAGTCATCGCTTGCTTTTGACACGATCTATGCCGAAGGGCAACGCCGCTACGTTGAAAGTCTCTCGGCCTATGCCCGCCAGTTTTTGGAGATGATGCAAAAACCGGATGTGGATTCTATCGAAGGCCTCTCCCCCGCTATCTCTATCGAACAAAAAACGACCAGTCGTAATCCACGATCCACTGTCGGGACGGTGACTGAAATCTATGACTATATGCGCCTCCTCTGGGCGCGGGTTGGTATTCCCTATTCTCCCGCCACTGGCCTCCCGATTGAAAGCCAGACGGTGACCCAGATGGTTGACCGCATCATGGCAATGGGTGACGGCACCAAACTCTACCTCCTCGCCCCCATCGTTCGTGGTCGTAAGGGGGAGTATAAAAAGGAACTGAAGGAATTACAGGCCAAAGGTTTTCAACGCGTCAAAATTGATGGTACCATCTATGAAATCAGCGAAGCGCCTGTTTTGGATAAAAAATTCAAACATGATATTTCGGTTGTCGTTGACCGCTTGGTCATTCGTGACGACATTAAAAGCCGTTTAGCGGATTCCGTTGAAATGGGACTTCGCTTGGCAGATGGCCTTCTGATTGCC
>Ga0155195_130_pt2 | contig 23141 bp, 25 predicted proteins | sample RifCSPhighO2_02_FD_106163 | JGI IMG/M metagenome (GOLD analysis project Ga0155195, IMG submission 106163) | Alphaproteobacteria bacterium RIFCSPHIGHO2_02_FULL_46_13
TGAAACGCCAAAGCCGTCAGGCCACCCGTTATAAAAATATCAGCACCGAAATCAAAGAACTGGAAACACGTTTGGCCTTAGCCGAATGGATGTTGGCACAAGCCACAAAAATGGAGGCAGAGGAAGAATTCAGATCCACTGAATCCATTGTGACCGAACAAATGACATCGGTTGCGTCCTTAAGCCGTCAACAAATCGAACAAGGCGAAGCCCTGCCGCCACTCCGCGAAAAACAAGCGGAAACTGCTGCCGCTTGGCAAGCACAGAATTTCGAACTCCGCCGTTTGGATGACGAAGAAACCCGTATCAATGCGCAGATTGAAGAAGCCAAATCCGCTTTGGCGCAAATCGTCAATGACCGCGCCCACGAAACAGGCACCGCCGAAGAAAATGAACGCACCTTGGCACGGATTGAAGACGAGCAGAAAGAGCTGATGTCCCAATCCAATACCGCCGAAGAAATCCAGCGTTTGACCAACGAGCGTGGCGAACGTGAATTGGATGTGATGCGCATTCAAGAGCAATATCAAGCGACTTTAGAGAAAGCCGCAAACCTCCGCGCCACCCGCGCCACACTTGAAAATCAATTGCGCCAAGACGAAGGTCGCTTAAACTCGATTAAGGCGCGTATTGAAAGCCTGACCAACCAGATCACCCAGAAAAAACAACAACAGGAACAAGCCGCCCCTGTTGAAGCTTTATCAAACGAGATCGCAGAACTTGAAACAACATTAAATACAAAACGCGACAACGAACAATCTGCACGCGCTGCCGTTGACACAGCCCAACAAAAATTGGATGAAGCCCGTCTCGCTCAACAAACCGCGCGGGAATCCCTCTCTAAAATCCAATCGGAAATGAACGCCCTTGAAAGCGTTTTGAAATCAGAATCCCAACAAGGTTTCAAACCTGTTCTGGACGAGATTAAAGCCGATGCAGGATTTGAAGCCGCTTTGTCCAAAGCTTTGGGCGACACAATCATGGCGTCCACCCAAGCTGATGCGCCTGTCGTCTGGACAGGAAAATCAAGCTCTGCAACTGCACCGTCATTCCCATCCGGTGTTCAGGCACTGCGCCCACATATTAAAGCACCTGACGCTCTCCAAACCGCTTTGTCCTATATTGGCTATGTCGAAAATGACGAAGATGGTGATGCGGCTGCGCCTCAACTCTCCGCAGGACAATCCATTGTTTCTAAAAACGGCGCCTACTGGCGTTGGGACGGATTGCATATCCGTGCCAAAGCAATGGACAGAAATGCCATTCGCCTGAAAAACAAAAACCGTTTGGATGAACTCCAAGCCCAATTCCCTGCGGCGCAAGAAGCTTCATCCTCCGCACAATCCACAATGCAATCTTCACAAGAAGATTTGAACGCCGCACGTTCTGCCGCGCAAACATTGGAACAGGATGTTCGCAACCTCGACCGCACCCTGTCCACCAAACGTCAGGAATTGCAACGGACAATCGAACGCCGCGCCTCCACGGAATCCGAAATTGCAAAATTGGAAGAAGGTTTGACACTTGCGGGCGATGATATTCAACGTCTGGAAGAAGCGGTGGCAACACACCGTCATTCCATGACATCCTTCGATGATGCCGCGATGGAAGAGCAAAATGTCGAAGTCCAACAACGCAAACTCGCACTGGCTGCGGCGCAAGCCGCGTTGGGTGAGGCTGCAACTGCCCTCGAAGTTTACCAACAAGACATCACCCGCCGCGAAGGTCGCCTCCGCGCTATCGGTGATGAACGCATCAACCTGACCAACCGCACCATCCGCGCCCGTGAACGTCTCAAACAACTCGATGAACGTGAAGTGTTGATGCAAGCAAAACTGGACGAAGTTCAATCCCGTCCCGATGAAATCACCGCGCAACGCCTCAACCTGCTTGATAACCTCAAACAGATGGAAAATGCACGGAACGAAGCGTCTGATGCTTTGGCCGCCGCCGAAAAAGCTTTGGCGGACACAAGTTCCGAACTCAAATCCTGCGAAGCTGCATTGGGTGACACTCGCGAACGCCGCGCCAAAGCCCAAGCGATGATGGAAGCCGCGAGCGGTTCTATCGAAATCATCCGTCAATCCATCGAAGACCAATTTGCGATGTCCCCTGATGCATTGTGGGAATCATCACAAATGGACAATGAAAAATTGACCGCTGAGCCGATTGATAAAATCCGCGGCAAACGTGACCGTTTGATCCGTGAACGTGACGGCATGGGCCCTGTCAACCTTCGCGCCGATGTTGAAACTCAAGAAGTTGAAACACATATGGCGAAATTGATCTCCGAACGTGCTGACCTCACCCAAGCGATTGAGGAACTGCGCGGCGGCATCAACAAACTCAACAAGGAAGCCCGCGAACGTCTGCAAGCGGCCTTCGACAGCGTCAACGCGCATTTCCAAGTTCTCTTCACCCGTTTGTTTGGTGGTGGATCTGCCCATCTGGCCTTTGTTGACTCGACTGACCCGTTAGAAGCATCGTTAGAAATTTTCGCGCAACCTCCGGGCAAATCACTCCAATCTTTATCACTCCTCTCGGGTGGTGAGAAAACATTGGCGTCTACTGCCCTGATCTTCGCGATGTTCCTGACCAATCCAGCCCCGATCTGCGTCCTCGACGAGATTGACGCGCCGCTGGATGATGCCAACGTTGACCGCGTCTGTACGATGCTCGAAGAAATTGTGAAAATTTCTAAAACACGATTCCTCGTCATCACCCACCATCGCTTAACGATGGCGCGTATGGACAGACTCTACGGCGTCACCATGTCCGAACGCGGCGTCTCCCAACTCGTCTCCGTCGACCTCCAAGGCAAACTCGATTTTTTGGAAGCGGCTGAATAGGCCATTTATATGATTGATATATCCTATCAAGAGATATTAGGAGCAATCGCCTTTTTGATAAGCATTGTGGGCACGGTTGTCTACATTCGCTCGATTTTAAAAGGCGATACAAAACCGCATCTTTATACATGGATGGTGTTCACCATTCTGACCAGCATCGCTTTCTTTGCACAAATATCAGATAACGCGGGACCGGGCGCATGGATGATGGGGGCGAACGCTGTTTTATGTTTTTTAATCATGCTCCTTTGCCCCAAATATGGTCATAAAGAAAAGACAAAAGCTGATAAAATAGCTTTAATTTCTTCACTGTTTGCAATCATTCCGTGGTTAATGCTAGAGAGCCCTCTTGTTTCCGTTATAATGGTTTCATTAATCGATATGGTTGCCTTTTTTCCAACCATTAGAAAATCTTGGGACAATCCATACCAAGAAAACATACCAAACTATATGATCCAAAATCTCAAGAATATCATTGCCTTATTTGCCCTAACAAATTTTACAATAACAACATCTCTCTATCTCATTTCAATATTTCTGGTGAACTCAACATTGATTGGAATTTGCGTCTATAGACGTAGAATTATTCCAAACAAACAATCGAATATGGGAGAGTAAAAATGAAAAAAAATATCATCGCGCTATTTTCTATTTGCCTCTTCGCCTTTCTGGGGGGATTTGCGGCGCAGGTGGTTATGTCATCGCACCCTAGCTTTGCGGAAGAGTTTGCGGATTATTTTAAAATTTCAGGGACAGGAAACCCAAAAGGAATCGAGATGTATGTGAATGACGCATCGCCCGCGCAAAATTTCTATGCCGCTGACGGTAAAATCCGTCTGCAATTCGGGACTTATGTCGCGGCGGGTGAACGCGGTCTTCCGTTGATTGCTATGTCGGATAATAAAGGCGATATTAAAATGTTGTTCCGTCTGGCTGGCGCCAATGAATCCCCCGTCATCATCATGAAAGACAACCAACACCGCGACCGTGTTGTCATGGGATTAGGCCTCTCCGGCATTGAGTCCCCTTTCCTGTCCATCATCGATGAAAACGGCCAGAAACAGAATATTTTTGGGTCTTACTAACCACTCTCTTTGCTCAAATTTCAGACTTTTCCTTACTCTTTTTCTTTCGTTAGCACTGCCGTTGCTTTCAGATTTGCGATTGGCGTTTCTGAATATTTCATGACCAGTTCATTTTTGGCTGGTTTCTGTGCGATTGAGAGAGGCGCGTATAACTCAATTATTCTAGCGTCGGTTTTTGCATTTTTGCTTCCTGCCAATAATGTATAATATTCCTCTCGGAAATTATTCGTTCCAAGAAGATCTTGATCCCAATAAAATTGCAGATATATATAGGGGGATTCTTTAATCCTCATTACAACCGCTATGTTTTTTGTTTTGCCTTTTTCAAGGGCGACAGGAATCATAAATGTACACGGCGATGTTTTGGCGCTGCAGGTTTGCAAAAATGTTTCCTGCGATTGAGTGTCTGGCTGTTCAATTCTCAGAAAATATGTTTCAGCATTTGCTTGCGGCGAAAATAAAAAAACTGCGCAAATGAATAAGGCGGTTTTAAATGGGGTTTTCATTTCAAATATCCCTGTATTTCCGAGAAAATTTTCTGTCGGTAGGATTATATGGTAGTTCCATTGGGGGATCAATGTCCGACTGTGGTGGTTTTATTTGACGGATGGGAACCGCGTGGTCATCGTCTTTCAGATCAAAACGACTTTTATATGGTACATCACCTTCCCACACGCCTTGATCTGGAATATTGGTTCCAGGAATCAGCTTTTGATTATTTAATTGTGACGGGAGTTCCTCTTTTTCTATTTTTTCTCCAATTTTTTGAAATAAAGAATGCAAACTATTCTCAGTTTCTCCTTGAGGAAGAAGAATACCATCGACCTTTAAACCTTTATCTTTTTGAAAAGTACGTATACCAGCATCCATTTCTTTTGTAATAAAGCCATGTGGTTCAGGATCTTGCTCCAGATTATCAAAATAACCTGCCGAATTCAGATTACGTTTGACTATCAAGACATCTTCTTGATCATTGTCCATATTATTTCCAACAGCACCTTTTATAAAACCAAATAAATTATCAAAAAATGACATAGCAAAACTCTCCTAAATATTAGAAATTAAAAAAGCGCCAGACAGAGTCTGAGCGCTTATTTGAATATATTCCTATAATTTTATTGTTTTGTCAAAAAGATTTTATATCAATATTGACATGCCAATGCTTGCAATACCTTGTATCCTATGCCAGTCTCCCTCCCATGACCGACAACCTAAACGACCTTCAAAAACGCATCCAAGATTTAAAGGCTGATACCCTGCCAAACCACCCCGCTTTGTCCGAATCGGATGATCTAAAAACCACCGATGATAAAAAGGGTTTAAGCGCGGCTTATGAGCTTATTATGACACCAATCGTCTGCGGAGCGATGGGTTTGGGGTTGGATAAGTTGTTTTCCACAGCTCCGACCTTCTTTATCATTCTAGCAATTCTGGGGGTTATAGCGGGTTTTTGGCGGATTTATCGTGTATCACAAAATATTCACACACCAATCGAGTTAAAACGGTTGCAAGACAGACAAAAACAAGGTAGAAAAGCGCAAATTTCAGACAAAAATACTGAATAGAGCTGACCAAAAAGACCCATAAAGTAAAGAGGAACACCTTGGCCGACCCGATGCATCAGTTTCAGATTGCAACCCTCATCCCGTTTCATGTCGGGGGTGTTGATCTATCTTTCACAAATTCTTCCCTATGGATGTTGATTGGCACAGTTCTTTCAATTGTCGGTTTGACAATTGCATCCGAACGCAAAGCCATGATCCCAGGCCGTCTTCAAGTTGGCGCAGAAGGGCTTTATAATTTTATCGATAATTTGATCACTGAAAATATTGGCGCAGGCGCAAAACAATATTTCCCACTGGTGTTCACTTTATTCGTGATGGTGTTGGTCGGGAACTTCCTCGGGATGATTCCTTACTCATTCACCTATACCAGTCATTTAGCAGTTACTGCCGGTCTTGCCTTAATGGTGTTTTTCACTGTTTTGATTATCGGCATTGCGCGTCATGGTACTCATTTTTTCAGTCTGTTCGTTCCGCCGGGCGTTCCGATGTGGCTCCTCTGGCTCGTTGTCCTGATTGAAATCGTGTCATTTATTTCACGCCCGATCACTCTCTCGGTTCGTCTGTTTGCCAATATGGTGGCGGGTCACGTTCTGATGAAAGTTATTGCTGGCTTTGCCATTATGTTCGCAAGCGTTGGCGGATTTGCATGGCTTGGAACACTTCTTCCGGTCGCCTTCAACGTCGTTATGATCGGTTTTGAATTCTTCATCGCCTTTATTCAGGCTTATGTGTTTGCGGTTCTCACTTGTATCTATTTGAAAGATACAATGGAAATCGAACACTAATCGGTGAAGAATAAGGATTTAAGCACTTCAACTTTAATACAACCACTAAAAAGGAACTAAAAAAATGGAAACTGAAGCAGTAAGACTCTTGGCTGGTGCAATCGCCCTCCTCCCTCTCGCAGGTATCGGATTGGGTCTTGGTAAAATTTTCGCAGCTTATAACGAAGCTATCGGACGTAACCCAGGCGCAGCCCCATTGCTTGACAAAAAATTCATGTTCACATTCGCTGTGACTGAAGCATTGGGTATTTTCGCGCTTCTGATCGCGTTCTACCTTGTATTCGCAAAGTAGTTAGATAAAAGCCGAATTGATTAGGACGACCATGTTGTTAAAAAACATAAACACTTTATCCCTCTCATTCCTTTGCGCTCTGCTCATCGCCTCACCAGCTTTTGCAGAAGAGGTAGCACATGAAGCAGAGGGACATGGTGGTGGTCTTCCACAATTCGACCCTACCTCATGGCCTAGCCAGTTATTCTGGCTAGCTGTCTTTTTCACTCTGCTCTATTTCGTGTTCGGGAAATCGGTTATTCCATCTTTGGGAAACACCATTGAAACCCGTACATCCTATATCGCAGATCACCTAAAAAAAGCCGAAGCACTCTCCGCTGAAGCAGAAATTTTGAAAAACGAAGTTCAGGCTGCTTATAAAGCCGCCAGCCACACCGCAGGCGACCAAATCACCGAAGCAGAAAATGCTGCCAAGGCAAAATTGGCATCCGCCCTGACAGATTTCAGGACTCGTTACGAACAACAGGTTGAAGCAACCGAACAAAAAATTACCGCCGCAAAAGAAACCGCAATGGTAGATATGGAACAAATCGTTGTGTCCCTGTCCGCCCAAGCCGCCGAAAAAATTGCAGGAATTCCCGCATCTGAATCAGGGGCCGAAGGCGTTGTGAAATCACTCCGGAAAGTGGCATAGGTTTAAACATGGAACATAACTCTTCTATCGCATCCCTTCTCCATACTGACCCGACCTTCTGGCTGATATTCTCGTTTATCGCTTTTATGGTTTTGGCTTTTGTCTTCGGGCGCAAATCTGTTTTGAGCATCCTTGATGCAAAAATCGAAAAAATCCGCAGCGACATTTCTGCCGCCGAAAAATTGCAAATTGAGGCAGAGACATTGCTCGCAGAATATAAATCCAATCTGCAAAACGCCTCAGTCGAAGCCGACCGCATCATTGCCAAAGCAAAACAACAGGCCGCCGATATCCGTGCAACCGCCGAAAAAGATTTCGCCGACACAATGACCCGCCGCGAAGCGATGCTCAAAACCCGTATCGACCAAATGGAACGCTCGGCTGTCGAAGATATTCGCCGCTACGCCGCTGAACTGGCCGTATCCGCCACCACAGAAATTATTTCCCAAAAATTGTCCGAACAAAAAGCATCTGCTTTGACCGACGAAAGCATCCGCCATATCAGTGAAAAACTGAATTAATCCTTTGCCCTGTTTGTTTATTGCGTTCTGGCAATCGGCTACTGGGCAAGGTCTTTTGGATTGTTTATAATAAACAATGACTCGCCCAACCATCATGACGCCCCCCACTTTACTTGACTCGCCTCGTTGGCGGGGAATGCGTGTCGGGTTGTTTGGCGGGACGTTTAATCCCCCTCATGCGGGGCATGTGCATGCCTCTGAAATTGCCATGAAATATCTGAGCCTGGATGCTGTGTGGTGGTTGGTGACACCTGGCAATCCTCTCAAACCAAAATCCAATTTGCCTGATCTTGAAACGCGCATGGATCAATGTCGTGAACTTGTCACACACCCGCGTATTTTGGTGACCGATATTGAAAAAGACCTCGGGACAATTCGTACCTTCGATACCATTAAAGCCCTACAAACGCGCTTTTCAGGCACAGAATTTATCTGGTTTTCGGGGACGGACATCGCTTATGAATTTCACCGCTGGTATAAATGGCGGCAACTTCAGACTTTATTGCCTTTTGCCTTTGTCGGGCGTCCGAACAAATCCGGTCAGGTGCGCCAGAATGCCTTCCTTCAGACTAAAAGCCTTCATCATACCTACCCGCTCCACGGAATACGCCCAGAGCTTAAAAAAGGCCAGATTTACTGGATTTTTGCCGAACCATTACTGGATGTATCATCTACCCAATTGAGGAACATCATACCCCCGTCATTTGCCAAAAGCGGCAAAAAGGGATAGAATAAGAGTTAATGAAGAGATTCTTGCATACTTGTAAAAGTTTAGTTTACAGAAATCTTTCATCCTGCTATAGAAGCTGCAGGAGTTTTTGGGGTAGCCTAAAGACTCAAGCGGCTTTTTTAGATTCCGCCATGATATACAGAAAGAAGAGACAACCCCTTGGGCACGCGTAAACCAACCGGAGAGCAAACTCCAACGCATTTAAAAGACCTTATTGTTGAGGTATTGGATGCAAGCAAAGCAGAAGAAATTGAAGTAATTGACCTGATGGGTCAAACCTCGTTGGCCGACTATATGATCGTTGCCTCGGGGACATCATCCAGACAAGTTGCTGGTTTTGTTGATAAAATTGATGAAAAGCTCAAAGGTTCCTCCTTCGATGTGATCCGCACCGAAGGTCTTCCGACCGCTGACTGGGTTGTCGTGGATTGCGGCGATGTGATCGTGCATCTGTTCCGTCCGGAAGTTCGCGAATTCTATGCCATTGAAAAAATGTGGCAGATTGAAGCTCCGACCGCCAAAGCAAAACCATCTCGGGGCGCAGCCGTATAATTCACGCATAATTTCAACGTGCGATTATAATATCAATGAAAGCTACGCCTTTAGGTGTAGCTTTTATGTTTGATTTCGTAGCTCTTATGTATGGGTTTTCACATCTTTAAACCTACTTTAAATATATGTACGTTAAAATCAAAAGGCTTATCCTTTTGATCATAGATAAATGCTGAGTTGATATGTCCTTAAAACTAAAAAATTTGCATATCCTGATTGTTGAGGACATCGCGCCGATGCGCGAGTTGACGTCAGCGGTTCTGAAAGAACAGGGGGTCGGAACGATCTCCTATGCTGATAATGGTGAATCGGGCTATCAGGCCTTCTGCCGTCTCCGCCCCGATATCATCCTGACCGACTGGGTCATGCCGACTATGGACGGACTGCAACTCACCCAAATGATCCGAACAGATGCCAGCTCCCCCGATAAAACAATCCCTATCATCATGATGACCGGTTTCGGCTCGCCTCATAAAATTTCAATGGCGCGGAATGCAGGCGTAACAGAATTTTTGGTCAAACCATTTTCCGCAGGCGATATTTCAAAACGCATATTGAATGTTATTAAGTCTCCGCGAGACTTCATCATCGCTCCCGGCTTTGTGGGGCCCGACAGACGCCGAAAGAAAGATGAAGGTGTGGGGCAAGACGGAAGCAATAAGCGAGTTGATCCCGAAGGCTATGCCGAAATCATTAAGGCAAACCATGTGTTACAGGCCAAAGTCGGAATGGGTCAGATTCCCGATGATGTGCTGGCAAAATCACAAAGCCTGATCGAGAAAAACATTATCAATTTTACCCCGATTGCCAAACAATTCTTACAACAGTTCCGCAGCGGATTGGATATTGCCCATACCGAAAAATATACCAACCGCAAAACGATTGAACGGTTAATTGACCCCGTGATGCAGATCAAGGCAAATGCGCGGATCTTTAAATATGAGTTATTGGGTGATTTGGCATCCATCATGCTGAATTTTTTAGAAAGCATGAATGAATTGGATGAAGACGCAATGGCGATTGTCGAAGCACACCACACCACCCTATCCCGCATCGTCAGTGATGAGTTGCATGGTGATGGCGGCGCAAACGGCAAATCATTCGAGGAAGAGCTTCAAGCCGCCTGTAAACGCTACATCCAAAGCCGCATCACGCGGCAAAGAAATGCCATGAAGAAAATCTTGTCCGGCGATACGGACAAGACCTAATCGTAAACCAATTACGGTTTCAAAACAACGCGTGCGGATACAGACAGGCTGACATCATCTTCCGATGGCGCGGCCACTGGGGCGGCCATATCGGCTTTTTCCATTGCGCCACTTCGTGCCATACTCATCATAGGCACTGGTTGTTGAGGAACATAGCTGCCATCAATGGTCAGATCGGCAATTTCATATCCGCTTTTGCCCAATGTTTTGGCGACCAAAGCCGCTTTATTCTGGATTTTTTTCAATGCCCCGATCAGCAATTCATCCTTTTGGGCTTCGGCCAATTCAGGTGATAACGTATAATTCAATCCGTTCATCACAAATCCCATATCCTGTAACTTCCCCAGAATATCGAGAATTTTTTGGGCGTCTTTGGATTTTAAATCAATTGTCTGACTCCCCTTCCATACCATACGCTTTTTCATTTCGTCATTCGAAAGTGGTTTTGGCGGGGCTGGGTTCGGGTCAAAATTATAAACATAGTAACTGCCGGTACTGACTTTAATTTCCGGCTCTGCTTTCACGATGTCCAGTGCAGACTTCATGGCTTTGTTAATGTCATCCTGAACCTTGCGGGAATCTTTATTGTCGATTTCAATACGCAGGCTCGCCACCAACAAATCCTGTGTGACTTTCTTTTGATCGGATGCCGACAAGGTGACATTGATACCGGATTGTTCCTTGACCTTAACGTCATCGGCACGCACAACAGGGGCGCAGAATAAAGCAATGGCAAAGGTCGCGGGCAGAATAAAGTTTTTCATTTTATGTTTCCTTTTTCTTCAACGGTCTTGTATCGGGTTTCGATTTAGATTTCGCTTTTGTCTTCGGGCCATAAAGTTCTTTGGCACGGTCTTCGAAGGCCTTGACCATCCGCTTTACAATTTCGTTAAAGAAGACACCCATCAATTTTTGGAAGAATGGATTTTTGAATTCAAAATCAACATAGAAATCAACGACACAGCCACCATCCGGTGCATCCATAAAATCCCATGTGTTGGATAAATATTTCAAAGGCCCGTTGATATATTCCACCCGAATGTGATGCGGCGACTGAAAAGACACACGACATTTAATCCATTCGCGGAATACTTTGTAACCAATCACCAAATTGGCAAATTTTTCGTCATCATTTTCTTTGATAATATCGCACGAAAGACACCAAGGCAGGAATTCAGGGTAACGTTCAACATCCAGAACCAGATCAAACATCTGGTCGGGGGTGTAAGGGAGGGTTTTCTTTTCCGCGTGAGTGGGCATTGTCTGGCTTGTCTTCTAAAATATCTTTTGCAGATACTACACCAGTAAGAGCCAGTTTTAAATGTAGAAATTTGGCCGCAGCGACTTTCTTAGCTGCTTTGATTACTTTTCCATTTTCATCAATTTTGTCTTTAGATTCAGCAATTCCATCGATTTCTTTAAAAACTTCATCAGAACAGAGTTCTGTACGGCGGACAAAATCTTCGACAGAAATGTCCTCTTTCGGGTTTTCCAGTCTGAATTTCATATAATTTGCAGCAATCGTGTAGACATAGGCCTGTTTTGCAGAGCCTTTGTTTTTCTCTAAATCCATATCGCTCGAATTATTGTTGAGATCACATATCTTCACAACTGCTGCCAATCGATTGCAAGCAACACGTTGAAGATAATCAAAATAGGCTTCGCCCTCCTTTTTATGAAGAGCTTCAACAGCTTTAATAACGGGTTCAGGAAGAAGGCCTTCCAAATCATCTCGAATACTATCAATATCATTTTCTTCCCACGCATCATGCAACAATGCTGCGAGGGTAGCCATCCAAAGCTGCTCTTCATTATTCCATAAAAATTTAGCACCATGCTTTTCAACTAATTTTGCAACCGCGACAGGATGCTTGATATAGCTCTCCCCATCATGTCGCTTTTCCCGAGAATGCAAAATAAACATCAACATCATGGCGCATTGTGTGTCTGACAAATTTCCGGCCTTTTTTGCCTTGCTCAACATAGGTAAGAAAACGTCCTTGGGCATAGCCATCAAATCTTTTTGCGCTTTACGTCCTTCTAATTTTGCTCTCTTTTCTTCTTCTTTATCAGCAAGATCAAGGGCTGCCGCGGCTTCCTTATTATAAAAAGAAAGAACACTCTCAATGGAATGCGTTGCAATATGATAGCTGCGCCTTAAAAGACTTTCTAAATAACCGGGACGCGTGGCATGATTGACGTCACGCAACCAACAATATTCTTTTATGTGTTCCATTTTACTGGTGTGGTTAAGGGTACCAGAACCTATCGTTTGAAGATATTTATAGGGGCCAGAGCCCTCTTTGTACTCTTCAATTTCAGCACATTCTTGCCATGAATCTGCCGTATAAAGATCCAGAAATTTTTTAAGAAATCCCAACCGATTAAATTTGGAGGCCTCATGTTCATTGGAATTAATACAGACAAAAGCGGCAGCATTCATGCGACTCATGCGGCCTTCGGACAATATGGTTTTTAATTGTGGAAAGAGTTCAGTATCAGGATCGATTGCAAATCGTTTTCCAACAGCAGAGCGGAACGCATTTTTAGCTGCGTCGAGCTTTTTATGCGCGGGAAATCCGACTGCGGATCTCCAAACTCTGGTTAAATAACGATTAGGCCGTGTCATGCATATATATCCTGTAATTATGAACAGTGTTATATGTCTTAATTTCCAGAGTCGTCAACAAAATTATGACTAATTCGTGAGTTTTGCGCGTTTTTCTGCTCTTGCAACCTGTAATTTAGCAAAATCTTCGCCTGCATGGTGGCTGGAACGGGTGAGTGGCGAGGCGGAAACCATTAAGAACCCCTTTGCTCTTGCCATTTTTTCCAAAGATTCGAATTCTTCAGGAGTCCAGAATCGTTCAACTGGCGCGTGCTTGGGGCTAGGTTGTAAATATTGCCCGACGGTTAAAAAATCAACCCCTGCTGCGCGCAAATCGTCCATGACCTGACCGATTTCTTCCTTGGTTTCGCCTAAACCGACCATCAGGCCTGATTTGGTGTAAATATCCGCATTCACCTCTTTGGCGCGCTCCAACAGCCGAAGGGAGGTAAAATACCGCGCACCGGGGCGCACGGTTGGGTAAAGGCGCGGCACGGTTTCAAGATTGTGGTTAAAAACATCAGGGCGGGATTGTGCAACAATATCAACCGCTCCATCCTTGTTTTTAAAGTCAGGTGTGAGGATTTCAATGGTTGTCTGCGGCGATTTAAAGCGAATGGCTTCAATCGTTTTCACGAAATGCTCGGCCCCGCCATCGGGTAAATCATCACGGTCAACGGATGTAATCACGACATGCTTTAAACCCATTTTCTCAACCGCCACGCCGATGCGCAAAGGCTCCATTTTGTCGAGTTCATCAGGTTTTCCGGTTGCCACGTTACAAAAGGCACAAGCACGGGTGCAGACCTCGCCCATAATCATAAAGGTCGCGTGTTTTTTGTTCCAGCATTCGCCGATATTCGGGCAGCCCGCCTCTTCGCAGACGGTGGTTAATTTGAATTGTTTGACGATGGCATGTGTTTCACCATATGTCCCGCCCTGTGGCGCGCGCACACGAATCCAGTCGGGCTTTGTGCCCATCGGACGATCAGGATTTTTTTGCTTTTCCGGATGGCGCTTGGCCTTATCCAATAAATCTGGGTTATATGTCATGTCATTTCCTTGATGATAAGGGGAAACATAGGCCGAAGAGCCGCTTTCGTCAAATTTAAAATCCTTAAACCGATAACTCCAACCAGCGCATTTCGGCGGCTTCCTTCTCGGTTTCGGCCTGAGCCATCCGTTCGGAATATTTCTGGAATAATGCTGCATCGCGGGTGTAGAGCGTTGAATCTTCTAATAAACGCGCCAATTCTTCGATTTCCGCCTCTAAGGCTTCAATCTTCTTGGGAAGATTATCCAATTCAAATTGAACTTTATAAGACAGCTTCGCGGGCTTTGGCGCATCGGTGATGAAGGTACTTAATTCAACATCTTTATAGGCGTTTTTTTCTGCCTTGCCTTGAGCAATTTTTAAATTTTCTTTTTTGGTGGCCAGATAATCGCTATACCCGCCGATATATCCTTGAATATCGCCATCCCCTTCGAACGCCAGAATTTTGGATACTGTCTGATCAAGGAAGTCGCGGTCGTGCGAGACGATGATCAAAGTCCCCTTATAATTGCTCAGAATTTCTTCCAGAACGTCCAGCGTATCCATATCCAGATCGTTGGTCGGTTCATCAAGAATCAAAAACGATTTCGGATGCGCCAGAACTTTCGCCAGTAACAGACGATTTTTCTGCCCACCTGATAAGGTTTTCACAGGTGATCTTGCATAGGCCGGATCAAACAAGAAATCCTGCAAATAGCCACATACATGGCGCATCTTGCCCATCACATCAATATAATCGCCGCCTGTAGGGATTAAAGTTGTCCAAAGTGAATCTTCTAAATTCAACGTGCTGCGTGTCTGATCAAAATAAGAAAATTCGATTTCCTTGTTGCGTTTGACCTTGCCCGCATCGGGTTCCAATTCACCAATCAACAATTTCAGGAAGGTCGATTTGCCCGATCCGTTTTTACCGAGGATACCAATCCTATCACCGCGTTGAATGCGCATCGAAAATTTATCCATGATGGATTTATCACCGAAATGTTTATCGACCTTGATAAATTCAGCAACGATTTTCGATGTGCCTGTAACATCGGACGCTTCCATCTCGACCTTCGCCATCATGCGCAGGAAGGCAGATTTATCGGATTTTAATTTTTCGCGTTCTTCCTTCATTAAGGCCAGTCGGCGGACGTTGCGTTTACGGCGCGCCTTCACACCGCGCGAAGCCCACTCGACTTCGACCTCTAACATTTTTTCGCGGTTCTTTAACTCGCGCTCTTCCTGTTCCAACATCAATGTGGACCAGTCTTCAAACCCCTTATATCCTGTGGGACAGATGCGCATGCGCCCCCTATCCAACCAAAAAACTTTATCCGAAATATTTTCTAAAAATGCGCGGTCGTGGCTGATACACATCACAGCGCCGCGATAGGCTTTCAAATAATTCTCGAGCCATAAAATAACATCCAGATCCAGATGGTTGGTCGGCTCATCAAGGAGTAAAATATCAGGCTGTTCAACCAATGCCCGCGCGAGTGCCGCACGACGTTTCTGTCCGCCCGATAATACATCCATCTGGTCATCCAGATTAATTTGCAACGGGTCGGCCACCATCTCCATACGGTATGATTGTGCCTCTTCACGGTTTTCAGGACTTAAATCTTCCAGAATAAAATCACGAACGGTTTGTCCGACTTTAACAGGAACATCCTGTTGTAAATAACCGATGGTTGTTCCCGCCAAGATCCATCGTTCGCCGTTATCAATGTCTTTTAACCCACGGATGATATTCATCAACGTCGATTTCCCCGCCCCGTTCTTGCCCACAAGACAGGTTTTATCCCCTTCCAGAATATGAAAGGTCAAATCCTCAAACAGGGGCGCACCGCCAAAACTGACCAATGCCTCCTGCACACTTAATAATACGCGTCCAGCCATGTAAATTCCTTGGAAAAGAGGGTTACCAAATATAACCCTCCCCGTCCACACCTCAATTTTTTATAATAGAATCAATGCGCCATAAAATAGTTTAAGTTTTTACCAATTTTTTCTTGCGAAGCACAAAACTTAGGCATATACGGAAACAAATTTCAACGAACAGTAAGAGGAAATTAATTATGCCAAGCATTAGACCAATTATAGCGCCAGCAGAACAACACATCGTTACAAACAAATCCTTGATAGAAACTCCAAACCCAGACTTTATTTTATCAGGCAAACTTAGTCATGATGGAGTATCTGAAGATGGCAACACACAGCTAGCCTTCACAATTCAACCTACAACAAAGGCGGTTCACATTAGCCATTCTATTACTGAAGCTCTTAGTTCAGGAGCATATCATGAGCCTGTTGAATATTTTAGTCGTGATGAAATTCAAGGCGATATAGAATCTGAAGAAGCCCAAAAACTATCAAGCGATACACGCCTCTTAAGGGTCATGCCAATCCTGACCTTACAACAAGGTGACAGACAGTTGATTAATCTTACTTTAAGAGATAATGGGGCATCTAATGCTGGAAGCTGGGGATGTGCATCCAGCATGGTATCAGGCAAAATTACAACCCGTAGCATTTTTGCTTCCCTGAATAAAGAAACAGGCCTTTTAATTGATGGTAAAATCGTAATTCTTGTTCCTGACGATGCAAGCGAAGACGAAAAAAATAATATTTATAGCGATGCTGCAAATATCAAATTAGGAAACGGTAAAAAAGTTCCAGAACTGGCAAATGCTTGGAGTAGAACTGGAGCATTCGAGGTTATCTCTGCAAAACTCACACTTCCTAAACAGCCAGATATTGTTTCGTTCTATGGCGGTGTTCTTGAAGGCGATAAACAATGCCAAGCTTTTGATAATGAAAAAGCAAAAACACTGACCCTTATATTCCCTTATGTCGCACAAATAGACAATCAGGCCGCTCTAAGCGCCTTTAATAGTCAGGGGTATCAAGGGCCAGCAACAATCGTTGATAAATCAAGCCTGAGTAAAGGCACCAAAATGCCTCTTATTCCTGGACTTTCACAATTTGTCTACGGAAAATAATAAAAGATACAACATGGTCCCCAAAAAACCGATGCCCATAAAAGCATCGTTTTTTTCTTTACGGCTTAATCATAATCGGCGTACCGACTTCAACCTTTGCAAATATCTCTTCAATATCTGCATTGCGCATGGCGATACAACCGTCTGTCCAGTTTTTGTCCATTCTTTGGAAGAAACCTGATATGCCACCGCGGTCACCGTGAATGCCGACATTCCCTCCAGCGGGAACTCCCATTTGCTTTGCACGCGCTTTATCCACTTCATTCGGGTAAGAAATATTCAGAAATTTCTGGAAATTCTGGCTAGGATGCTTGCCATCAATATAATAAGTTCCCTCGGGTGTCTTTTCATCACCTTCGCGCATTTTATGTCCGCGCGGATCTGCTCCAAAAGCAAGGATAGGATAGGTCTTGATAATCCTTCCTTGTTTCCACAGGGACACCACACGGTCAGCCTTTTGCACGACAATATAATCAACCTCTGCATTTGCTTCGGCATTTGTTGTGACGGCAGGCGGAATGAGGATAGATGTCGCCTGTTGAGATACCACAACACGTTGCGGCTTATCAGCCTCGCAGCCACTTAGGCCAATTGATAGAACTGACAACAAACCCAGAAAATAAAAGCGTCCCATCATAGAGTATAGGTATTTTTCGGTTTAGAGAGCGCGGCAGTAATGGTTTGAGCCAGCTTTTCAAAATCAACCGGCTTTTCCAAATAAGATGTCGGGTTCAAATGATCGACAGAATGTTTATCGCGTGGGTCAGCCAAGGCCGTCAGAAAAATAAACGGCATATTGTTATATTGCGGATAAGCCCCGCGCAGACGTTCCAGAAACTGATAACCGGACATCACAGGCATGGCGCGATCACAAATCACTAAATCAGGCTCAATGCTTTGAATTTTATCGAGACCTTCTTGGCCGTTACGTGCCAATTCTACTTTATAGCCGCGACTGGTCAATTCATCATTGAGAATACCTAAGAGTTCACGTTCATCTTCAACGACAAGAATGGTTTTAATTGCTTGGGACATTTCGAATCTACCTTTTAAGACTTTTATACTAATGCGTTAATGATATTGCCTCAAGAGGGAGATTTAAAGGAAGGGATAAAGTCACAATCGTCCCCTTACCAACCTCGCTTTGCATCTCGATTTTCCCCTTATGAACATTAATCAGGTCATTGACCAAAGACAGCCCGACCCCAGAACCGGGTATCCCCAAGGAGGTCGATGCTCTGAAGAATCTCTCGAACACCCGTTTTAATTCATCAGGCGGGATGCCTACACCGTTATCCTTTACTTTAATTATGACCAAATCATCCTCTATGAAAGCAGAAATTTCAATTATGGGGTTATCATTGGGCGTATATTTAACTGCATTCGCCAATAAATTGGTCATCACCAAAGTCAGTATTTTACGGTCAAGCGGCAAAGTCTCTGGCAAAGTCTCAACATCCACAATCATTTCATGTGACCTTGCGAGGTCGGCTTGTTCGTTACAAAGTTGGGTAATTAAATCCTTCAACGAAAATTCTTCGACATGAATATCCATCTTGCCTGTTTTCAAAAGGTTCGATGATAATACTGCCTCCATCATATTGACGGTGCGTGACACCGCACTGCGGATTGTTTTTAAACGGCGTTTTGTTTCCTCAACAGGTAAATCATTCCCAAGGCGGCGTTCAATAATCTGGGCATTTCCATCGACGATGGCCAACGGTGTCCTGAATTCATGACTGACCATACTGATAAATTGTTTTTGCAAACTGCTGGCTTCCTGCTCCGCCTGAAGGGCGCGCTCCAGCTCAGCTTGCTTAATCGCCAAAGCTTCTTCTTGATTTTTATAGGCCGTAATATTTGTGGTCGATACAATCGTTCCCTGCCCGCCCGGCAAATCAACCGCCGTCATCCGCAGATGCATTCCGTTGTCCAGTTTAAATTCATGCTCGCCCGATAACCTCATCCAGAATTCAGCGGACTCTTTATATTGTGGGTCATCCGGCAGAACCCCCATTTCTTCCGCAACCGCTTCGAATACTTTTTGAACCGGTGTGCCGCGCACGAACTGATCGGCGCTTTCAGGATATAACTTCAGATAATGTTCGCTTACATAAAAAATACGCCGCTGCCGATCAAACACGATAAACGCATCCGCACTGACCGCCAGAAACCCAAGGAAGGTTTCATATTCATCTTCCTGCAAACGGGCACTCAACCGCATCATCCCTTTTTTCAATTTATGGAGGAAGATTTTGTGAAATTCATTGCTGTCGAAAATTTCCAAATTAAAGATGGCATCAAATTTGGACGACAATATATGTAAGCGTTGCCGTATGTCCTGTTCGGGCGTAATTGCGATAACATCGGCAACAACCCCCTTGATCTGGCTTAAATCTTCGGCAATTTTGACATTTTCATCCAGATTGTCCTTCACCACCACAAAGACCACGGCACTGCCATAAGCCTCGCTATACAGTTCTTCACGGGTGTCAGGATTACTGATTCTAACGTCATACCCGGGGATAAACGACCAAATCATCTTGGTCAGCGCACGATCATCCCCATCCCCGAAGATGGAGATCAGAGGAACCGCATTTTTACGTAAATTAACAGGTGAGGAAAAGCGCTTTAAGTTCATTTTGCTACTTTAACCGTCATTTCTTGACAAAAGATAAAGGAATCGACTATAAACGCGCACGAACTCAAAAAGGGCTCCAATCAAGGAGTCATTGACAAAAGAAGCAAAGGTTAAACATTATGTTTGCAATTATCCGTACCGGAGGAAAACAATACAAGGTTTCGCAAGACACCTACCTCCAAGTTGAAAAGCTGGATGCCGAAGTTGGCGCAAAAATCCAGATCTCTGAAGTCCTGATGGTTTCTGATGGAACAACAACAACAGTTGGCGCACCTATTATCAACGGCGCTGTTGTAACTGCTGAAATTCTTGAACAAGGCCGCGCTGAAAAAGTAATTATTTTCAAAAAACGCCGCCGTCAAAATTACCGTCGTAAAAACGGTCACCGTCAGCACCTGACAACAATCAAAATCACAAGCATCAAAGCTGCTTAATTAATAAGCATCAACTTGAAAGGAATAAATTATGGCACACAAGAAAGCTGGCGGTAGTTCTAGAAACGGTCGCGACACAGCAGGTCGACGCCTTGGCGTTAAATGTTTTGGTGGAGAAAATGTTGTTACTGGCAACATCATCATCCGTCAACGCGGAACAAAATATAAACAAGGCCGCAACGTTGGTATTGGCAAAGACCATACCCTCTTCGCTCTCCTTGATGGTAACGTGTTGTTTACACGCGATGATAACGACAAAGTTGTAGTCAACGTTGTCCCGTCAAACGACGCGCAAACAACAGCGGTTGCCGCGGAATAATATCTTTAGATAACAAAGATTGAAGCCCGCCAAGAACTTAGGCGGGCTTTTCTTTTAGAAATGAAATGTAGAAAAAAATGAAATTCTTGGATCAAGCTAAAATCTTTATGCAATCGGGCGATGGCGGTGCAGGATGCTGCTCATTCCACCGTGAAAAGTTCGTTGAATATGGCGGGCCGGACGGCGGAAACGGCGGACGTGGTGGCGACATCATCATTGAATGCGTGAAAGATTTGAACACCCTTGTCGATTTCCGTTTTACCCAACATTTCAAGGCTGAAAAAGGCCACCACGGCATGGGGCGCAACCGTACAGGCGCCGATGGGCAGGATCTGGTTGTCCGCGTTCCCGTGGGCACCGAGATTCTCTCCGAAGACAAAGAAGAAGTCCTGATGGATTTGACCAAACCCGGTCAACGCTTTGTCTTCCTCAAAGGCGGCGATGGCGGATTCGGTAACCTTCACTATAAAACAGCGACCAACCAAGCTCCTGAAAAATTCACCCCCGGCTGGCCCGGACAAGAAATCGAAGTCTGGTTGCGTTTGAAACTGATTGCGGATGCGGGTATTGTTGGGTTGCCGAATGCCGGTAAATCTACGTTCCTTGCCGCATCATCCGCCGCGAAACCAAAAATTGCCGACTATCCTTTCACGACCTTGCACCCGAATTTGGGCGTTGTGAAAATTGAAAATTATGACTTCGTTCTGGCCGATATTCCGGGCTTGATCGAAGGCGCGCACGAAGGTTTGGGTCTGGGCGACCGTTTCCTCGGTCACGTTGAACGCACTGCCGTTCTTCTGCACCTCATCGACATCACCCAAGACGACCCGATTGAGGCCTACCACATCATCCGCAACGAACTTCACGAATATGGCGAAGGCGTGGGTGAGAAGGAAGAAATCATCTGCCTCAATAAAATTGACTCCCTCGGCCCTGAACTCTCCGAAGACATCGCCGACCAATTCGAAAAAGAAATCGGCGTTCGACCGTATCTGATCTCAGGCGTAAGTGGTGAAGGCGTCCGCCCCCTCCTCTTTAAAATAGCGGATGTGATCAGAAGAGAAAAACAACGTCGCGAAGACGAAGAGCAAGGAACAGTAAAGCATGCGTACCAAGTTAACGCCGAAGGATATAATAGATAACAGCAAACGGATTGTTATCAAGATTGGCACAAATAGTATTATTGATGTTGAACATTGGGTTATTAAGCGTGAATGGCTCAGAAAAAGTATAGAATCCTATATTGCATTAAATCGTGAATTTGGAATTGTTTCATCCGGTGCTATCGGAATGGCGCGGGTTGAACTGGACGGTCAACGCCCACAGAGCATTGAAGATCGTCAAGCCTTTGCCGCACTCGGGCAACCTATCCTCTTTGATATTTATAAGCGAGAATTCGCGCGTGCAGGGACTTCCCGAGTGGCACAGGTTCTGTTTACAAAGCATGATTTGACGACCGAGCCAGGATTCTCAACAACGCAAAACACTTTGGCGGCTCTCCGTCGTCTTAAAACGACTTATATCGCCAACGAAAATGATACGGTTGCCAATGATGAAATTAAAGTCGGTGACAATGATAATCTGGGTGCTTTAACCGCAATTGCAGATAATGCAGATACCCTCATTTTGATTACGGATGTAAACGGTCTTTATACCGCCAATCCAAAAAACAATCCTGATGCTGAACATATCCAGATTGTGGATGCTCTGACACCGGAAATCATGGCTCTTGGTGGCGGCACGAACGGTGATCATGGCACAGGTGGTATGAAAACAAAGCTGGATGCCGCCTTCCTTGCCGCCTCGCGTGGGATCAACACAATTATCGTCAATGGAGAAAAGCCTGACTGCCTAACCCGTCTGTTTGATGGAGAATTTGATCACGCAACTTTTATTCCACATACAGCGCACCCAACCATCGCTTTCAAATAGCCCAGAAATTTGACTTATTCCCAAAAACAAGCCACCATATAATTAACAAAGGGCGACATCTGTCGCCCTTTTGCTTTTATAAATTTTTGAAAAACGAACTGATAGATACCCTCGTCATTGCAAGCAAAGCGAAGCAATCCAGAATGGTTGCATTTATCACCATTCTGGATTGCCACGTCGCTAACGCTCCTCGCAATGACAATAAAGAAAAATAGAAAACGAACTGATAGCTCTATAAATTACTATTCAATATCAATATGTTAAGAAAGATACGCCAACACCGCATTCAGGCACTTAAACCCCTGCGGAGTGGTTTTTAGCATATCGGGGTGGGCTTCCAGAATGCCCTCTTTGACTAAGGTGGCGATTTTGTTTTTGGATAGAATATCATCAATCGGTGCGCCGTAAGCGTCCACCAAACGGGATAATGGCAGACCTTCGCGCAGGCGCATGCCCATCATCAGGGCTTCTTGATACCGCGCCAATGCGTTCACAGGTTCGAAGGGATGCATGCCGTGTCCGTCCGCGTCTACCTTGTCCAGCCAGATGTCGGGGGCGCGGTGTCCGCGGGTTGCGAATTTTTGACCATCCTGATCCGTCAAACGCCCATGCGCCCCAGGGCCAACGCCAACGTAATCATCATACCGCCAGTAAATTAGGTTATGGCGGGATTCTTGCCCCACTATGGCATGGTTGGAAATTTCGTAGGCGGGATAACCCGCCTGCCCCATCATGTCTTGGGTCACGTCATACAGGTCGGCGGCCAAATCCTGTTCAGGGATTTTGAATTCGCCGCGGGCGTGGCGCGTATGAAACGGTGTGCCGCGTTCAATGGTCAATTGGTACATCGACAGATGCCCGCTGGCCATTTGTAAGGCCTCCGACAACTCGGTGCGCCATGCGTCCAATGTTTGTTTGGGGCGGGCATAAATTAAATCGAATGAGACG
>Ga0155195_129_pt1 | contig 23135 bp, 20 predicted proteins | sample RifCSPhighO2_02_FD_106163 | JGI IMG/M metagenome (GOLD analysis project Ga0155195, IMG submission 106163) | Alphaproteobacteria bacterium RIFCSPHIGHO2_02_FULL_46_13
TTACTGTTCCAGGGCCATCTCCAAAGTAGTTGGCATTGACCTGTCCAGTTACAGACTCAGTCCCGTCAGCCGCTACACCTGTCTCATCTATCGTGATCTGAGCATCGGTGACGCAGGGAACTGTGTCCAAGTCACGAACTTCGAGAGTTAAATTGGCGGTTGATGGGTCGCCATCATAATCGACCATTGTGTAGGTAAATTTATCTGTACCCAATGCTGTGTTCGCTGAAGCATAGTTATACGTTCCATTGGATGCGATGGTCAATGTGCCATATGCGCCGACCACAATCAAAGTACCGGTTGTAGGAACAGCGTGATTAACACCATTGAAAGAAACAGATGTCACATGGCCGAGACCATCAGTACCCGCATGGTCATTGGTCAAAACATTGCCGCCCACAGATAATTGATTGTTGCCGACATAGGCACCATCATTGACAGCCACAGGCGCATCATCAAGAACTTTTACAGTGATAACACCGTTCGCAGAATCACCATCGGCATCAGTTGCCTTGAAGCCGAAGCCCAAGGTAATGACGTCGTTCGGATTCGTTCCATCAGCGTGATCCAGCGCGCCGACTTGAGTATATTTATAAGTGCCATTTTCATTAATGGTCAGAGTAAAGACAACTTTGCCATTTGCTGTTCCAGTATAGACATCACCGGAGAGCGTAACTGTTACTGGCACGCCATGTGAAGTTAAAGCACCAGCTTTGAGGGATCCGCCAGATGCGAATGTACCTGTTGCATCAACTTTACCTGGGCCGTCACCATAATATTCAACAGACAAGATGCCTGTGACAGATTCTGTTCCGTCAGCCGCAACACCGGTTTCATCAAGAACGGTTTCGCCGTTTGCAACAAGCGGAATGGTATCGAGATCACGGACTTCGAGTGTTAAATTAGCCGTTGATGAATCGCCATCATAATCAACCATTGTGTAGGTAAATTTATCTGTTCCAAGGGCTGTATTGGAAGATGTGTATTTGTAAGCCCCATCCGCACCAATCGCCAATGTTCCATATGTGCCAACAACAGTCAGAACGCCCGTCGCAGGAACAGTATAATTTGTGCCATTAAAAGATACGGTGGTGACATGACCGAGACCGTCAGCCCCAGCGTTATCATTCGTCAAAACATTGCCAGATACAGACAATGTATTTTGAGCAACATAGGTACCATCATCAACAGCCACAGGGCCGTCATCATAGACATTAATTGTGATGCTTGTTTGAGCGGTATCACCATCTACATCCGTTGCAGTCACACCAAACACCAAACCGACAGAGTCGTTCGGGTCATTCGAATTGGCGTGATCAAGTTCTTTTAATTGAGTGAAGGTATAGGCACCTGTTGACGGATCAAGCGTCAATGTAAAGACAGCAACGCCATTTGCAGTTCCTGTGTAGGTGTTACCAGCCAAGGATACAACAACCTCAACGCCATGTGAGGTCAAAGGATATTGTGACGTAAAGGTTGTGTTGAGTGTCAAAGCACCAGGGCCGTCACGACCATAGCTAACAGGCACCACACCAGAAACAAAACCGATATTTGTTTCGTCAACCGAACCGATTGCACTTCCGAGAACTGGTTTATCATCTGGAGCCCCCAGAGTGCCAACCACATAAGGAGAGTTCAGTTCAGGAGCGCTATAATTCAAGGATGTTGCAGCAATCGGCCCGATAGGATTTTCAGTACCGAAATTAGCGCCATCAATATAACTACCAAAGCCGTAACCACGGCTTGAACCAGATACAGCACCAGCATCACCACCAGCCGCAGGTTCAATATTAGCAACATCAGCGCCGCTAGCTTGCGCCACCTTGGCGACATCTTTTGCAGCAGCACGCGCAGATGATTCTTCGCCAGCCGCAGGCTCAACATCTGGTGCGACCTCACGAAGACCTGATTGTGGCGCGGACGCGACCACTGCCTCAGCAGCATTTGGAACCTCAACCAATTTGCAAGATGTCAGCAAGGCATTTGAATCAATTGTTGCACCATCGGCGAGTGTCATTGCAGGAGGAAGTTCAGAATTCACCGCAGAGAAATAATTGTTCAGAACCAGAACGCCACCATCTTTAAAGGTCAACAAAAGATTGTGACCGGATTGTGCAGCGTTTACGCCATCCAGTGTGAAACCAAGTTTATACTCATGGCCAGATTCAATATTTTTTGTAAGGATTTGTCCCGCTTTAGGCTCCTCAAGAGTAATGACGCCATCAGCTTGAGCGGCAACGAAATCGACGCCGCCTTTTTGTGCCAATTGATCACGCAATTGGTCAGGGTAAATGATTGTGTTATCTGAAAGTTGAATGAGAGTGTCACGTCCGCATGATTTTGCGGAGTCGGCCAATTCATTGAAATCGGCAATCGCGACTTTTGATCCGTCACGGAAGGAAATCTCTAACTCGCCCTTGGCGGTCATCTGCATAGATGAGATCGAGTCTTGCGAGAAAGCAAGTGTGTTCACTTGGCCTGGTTGGAGTTGAAGCGGAATATCAAATATTTTATTGGCATTGGTTGATCCAACATTGTTTACATCTTTTGGCATTTCTGCACTCCCTCAGGTTTAAGACTCGCCCCACACTCAATCCCATGCGGAATTTACAGTATGGTTCGCAGTTACTAAAAAAACTCTAATAAGCTAGGATATATACAATATACCAGCACACCCGTCAACAATTATGTTAATAATCTTTTAAGACTTAAGAATATACGGATTTATGGCGCCGGATTCAATAATATTCGCACATTGAGAAGCCCATTTTTGATGATTTTACAGTTGATAAAATTATCATTTTTCAATTTAAAGCTTGCATTATGGGTTTTGTTTCGATACGCTCCAACCATGATCTCGGTACAATCCTTGTGCCACACGGACAAACCGTGCGGTAGGAGGGTGATGTACCGAGGTCTTTTTTTATGGCTTTTAAACATTTTTTCCGGTTCGTGTGTCCACGGATAAATTTGTTGATTTTACACATCCTTGCATGTTAATGTTATGTTAATAAATATGAAAAAAGTATTAACAAGTTAAAATGATTAATACAAAGGTGTGAAAATGACGAATTCAAGACGCAGGTCAGATATTGGTTCACAGAACCCAAACCTTTCAACTGGTGAGGATGATTTACAAAAAACCGATCCGATTGAGAGGCGCTATCAAACGCTTCTTACACAGCATCTCAGCAATCTTAATGCGCAGATTGACCTATCCCACGCGAACGCAAAGCTTCGCGCTGAAAATGAACGTTTAAAAGAAGACGTTAGTGCACTTTATAGAAAAGCATACTTCGATGAATTAACCGGCTTACCTAATCAACGCCTTTTGAAAGACTCATTTGATCAAGCGGTTGCAACAGGTGACAACATTGTTCTTCTGTTTATTGACCTCAATAAGTTCAAATACATCAATGATACCTTTGGTCACCACATCGGAGATGAGGCCCTAAAACTAGCCTCTAATACTCTAGCATCACTCACCCGATCAACCGATGTGATTGCCCCTATCTATGAGGTCAGAAAAAACCCTCAGAACCATTTGCCAGTAAGGTATGCAGGGGATGAATTTATCATTCTGTTTAGAGGCACGACCTTAGAAGATCTTCAGAAAAAAATCTCCGACGTCAAAAATGCCTTCTCTACACTCACTCTTAATGTTGGTGACACTAAAATCCCAGTTAATGCAAGCATTGGTGCCTATGAATACCAAAAAGGTGATACACTGGATCACTGCAAAAAGCAGGCCGATATTGCAATGTATGCAGAGAAAAAATCGAGCAAATTAGACTCAACATCCCTTCCCTTCGGGCGCTTTGCCGGATATATCCTGCCAGCCTCAACCGGATATGTACCAACGACAACGGGATATTCTCTTATTCCTCAATACAATGCCCCCAAAGTCGAACCGTCATAAAATTTTATTACCCGACTTATAAGACAAATTGTATATATTCTTTAGAGTGCAGAAACCTCTGTAGTCCTATACTTAAGAATGAGTGTGGACAACGGAGTACATTGTGGGCGACAAACAAAAATCAAATCTTCTGATTACAACTTTAAAACATGAACTGATCCAAGCCAGAGAAGAGGCCAAACATTGGGAACTTCTGGCAACAACAGATGATCTGACGGGTCTTCATAATCGGCGTATGTTGTATGACGTCGATAAGAAAATTTCAGAACGGCGCAGCACAAGCAATAGCAATGAATTGACCTTGCTGTTTATCGACCTTGATGATTTTGGCAAGCTCAATAAGAAATTCGGGGATGATGTGGGTGATGAAGCCTTGCGGTTATTGGGCAAAACCATTCGTAAAAACATCCGCGAGACCGATATTGCCATCCGCAAAGGTGGTGACGAATTTGTGATCATTCTGATGGGAAGCACACCGGAATTGGCAAGCGAGACGGTTGTTAAACGTCTGCAATTGATGTTGGACGGCGAATTGTCATTAAGGATCGGAGATAACAACATTCCCATCCGCGGGAGTATCGGAGTGTTCTCGTACGATCAGAGTGTCAGTCCTTTTGAAAATCTGAAACAGGCAGATGAATTGATGCGGATTCAGAAACTGGCCAGAAAAGCATCCATGGTCAATCCGCCTGTGCAAAACATCACCCTTTAAGAGTCATTTACCCCGAATGCTATAGACTTCGAAAAACATACATTTTATTATAAACACATTAACTGTGTTTATAAGGAATACTATTTTGAAAGTTAGTAAATCAAACACCATGATGGTGGTGTTGCAGCAAGAATTGATCCGCGCACAGGAAGCCGCAAAGCAATGGCAAATTCTGGCGATGACCGATGATCTGACAGGGCTCTATAATCGTCGGATGATTTATGAACTGGATAAAGAAATCGGCGAACGTCGTAACCTTAGCCTGTCACGTGAAGTGGCGCTTTTATTCATAGACCTTGATGATTTTGGTAAAATCAATAAAGACTTCGGGGATGATGTGGGTGATGAAGCTTTACGACTTGTCGGAAAAACCATCCGCGAAAATATCCGTTGTGAAGATATTGCCATCCGCAAGGGCGGGGATGAATTTGTGATTATCCTGATCGGATGCACAGAACATCTGGCAAACGGAAGTGTTGGAAACCGCCTGAATCTCATGCTGAATGGCGGCTTATACCTGAACCATGCCAATGTCAGTATCCCGATACGGGGGAGTATGGGCGTGTTCGATTATAATGATGACATCACACCCTTTCAAAATCTGAAACATGCCGATGAACTAATGCGCGCCCAGAAAAAAACCCGCAAAGCCGCTAAATCTGCCGCAGCCAATTCGGATGATAATAAGGCATCTGTTTAGAAATATAAAAGCTTTAGCCTGGCAAATCGAGTCCGCGTTCGCGGTCTATTCTTGCTGTCATATCTGTCCGATATTCCGCTACAGCCTCTGAAATCCGAAGTTTATCACCCTCCCCTATATCCGCCCCAGGGGTCAGCAAAGCCTGAATATCCTTTGGGAGGACACTGACTGGGCATCCTTGATCCGAAGCATTGTTATTAAACTCACCCTTCAACTCCATATCCAATTGAGTGGATGTTTCAGGCGTTGCCCATCTTGGGGGAGTCAAACGACCAGATAAAAGAACCATGTAAACCTCCTGTTTCGATAATCATGGATTATACAAATCCCTGATCCAAAACGCAATAAAAAACCCCGCAATTGCGGGGTTTTTGATATTTTATGATGCCGCCTGAATTTTCGGCTTCTGATCAGCTATTTTGATATGCAGATCGCGCATTTGCTCAGGTGTTGGTTCAGACGGTGATCCCATCATCTGGTCTTCGTAGGCGCCGTTCATCACGAAGGCATAGACTTCGCGGAGGTTCGGTTCATCCGCCAGAATCATTACCATACGGTCAATCCCGAAGGCACAGCCACCGTGGGGTGGTGCGCCGTATTGGAAGGCGTTTAACATCCCGCCGAATTTTTTCTCTAATACTTCGCGTGGGTAGCCAGCAATTGCAAAAGCTTTTTCCATGATGTCGGCGCGGTGGTTACGAATGCCACCAGAGCAGATTTCAAAACCGTTACAAACGGCGTCATATTGCATCGCTTTGATGGTCAATGGATCTTGGTTATTCAATGCATCCAACCCACCCTGCATCATCGAAAACGGATTATGAGAGAAATCAATTTTTCCTGTTTTCTCATCCATTTCATACATCGGGAAGTCAACAACCCAGCAGAATTTGAAGGTGTTCAATTCGCGATTGCCCATGTCATCGCAGATTTTATCACGCGCTTTACCCGCCATTTTTGCGGCTTTATCGGCTTTGTCACAGACAAAGAATATTGCGTCGCCGTCTTTCATATTGGTGAGGGCAAACAATTCTGCTTGAGCTTCGGCAGGGACAAATTTCGCAATCGGGCCTTTGCCTTCGCCAGCTTCGCGGAGAATATACCCCAAGCCTGGTGCGCCTTCACCGCGCGCCCAGTCATTGAGTTTATCGAAGAAGGAGCGTGGTTTATCACCGACAGATGGCGCCACAATCGCACGGACAACGCCGCCCTTTTCAATGACGGATTTGAAGGCGTTAAAAGTGACGTCACCACGTTTGAAGACCGATGTCACATCTTGGATAAACAATGGATTCCGAAGGTCAGGTTTGTCTGACCCGTATTTCAACATCGCTTCATCCCATGTCAAATGCGGCCATGGGGTTGGAGTGACTGATTTTTTAGTGCCTGTCCATGCAGAGAATTCTTCGAACATTCCGCCGATGACATCTTGCATGGTGTTGAAGACATCGTCTTGAGTGACGAAAGACATTTCAACGTCCAATTGATAGAATTCCGCCAAGCGATCCGCACGACCATCTTCGTCACGGAAGCATGGAGCGACTTGGAAATATTTATCAAACCCAGAGACCATCAATAATTGTTTAAATTGTTGCGGGGCTTGCGGCAACGCATAGAATTTACCCGGATGCAGGCGGGATGGAACGAGATAGTCACGCGCACCCTCTGGTGAAGACGCCGCCAGAATCGGGGTATTAAATTCCTGAAAATCTTTTGCCCACATGCGTTTGCGGAGAGATGCGATCATATTGTTACGCAGACGGACACGGGAGTGCATGCCGTCACGGCGCAGGTCAAGGAAGCGGTATTTAAGGCGCAAATCTTCGCCCGCATTGTCAGGGTCAGCCACTTGGAATGGCAGGACTTCCGCCGCAGATTGGAGTGTAGCTTCGGCGATATACACTTCAATATCACCTGTCGGCAATTTGCCGTTACGCATTTCATCAGGGCGGGATTTCACCTCGCCTGTCAGCGTGATAACCGATTCAACGCGCCATTTATTGGCCTCGGCCAACACAGGGCTATCCTGATTGACGACGCATTGGGTCAAGCCGTAAGTATCGCGCAGGTCGATAAACAAAACTCCGCCATGGTCGCGGATACGCGAAATCCATCCCGATAATTTAACGGTTTTACCAGAGTCAGAGAGGCGCAACGCGCCACAGTTATGAGTACGATATGCGTGCATTATAGTTACTTTCACAGCTAAAAATATGTTCAACCGCCTTTATAGCGATTGAACCAACTGATTCCAATTGTTTTTTAAATTCCCCGTATATTGTCATTTTTTCCGTTCCCCATGGGGTTTAACGGGGGTGGATCATCAGTTGGACGGGTGATTTTGGCATCTGTTTCCAGTGCATGGAGAATTTCCCCCGCCAAATTACCTAGTTCGTTTTCCAAATGCTTTAAAGTTCCGATGGTTTGGGCTTTATGGGCAAGGGGAAGCTCCGCCCATGTTTTATTGGCATTCAGATAAATTTCCATGAAAATGCGGTTCAGGCGCACATAATTGCGAACGCGCTGTGCCTGTAATTTCTCGGCGCGGCGTTGTTCATAGCCATCTTTACAGGCATTCATTGATGATTTTTGCTTACCTTCGGCTGTGCGGGGGCCAGTGGAGGCCAGCCATATTTTTTGCGCCCGCAATTTTGCGGATTGTTGAAGACATTTTTCGGGTGTCCATCCGCCCTGCTTCCCCTTTACGCCATGGGATGTCGGCAACGCTGTCATGGGGGTATTATAGGTTATTATTCCTATAATATCAAGGTTTTTCCCTCGCCCCTTGCGGAGAGGGTAGCGAAGATAGGGGGAGGGGAAAAAGGTGCAAATATTATGTCAAAAAATCTTCCTTCTTCCTTTTTGAGGCTTCATCTATTAAATATGGAAGTGAAAGAATTTTGAACCACAAAGGGCATTTCCCCCGTGCCTTTCGTGGTTCAAAAATCTGATAACGATAAACAATTAAAGAGATTTTGATGACCCTGATTACCACCAATGCCGCGTTGAAGGCATTTTGCGACACGCTGACCGATTGTCCATACATCACCGTTGATACCGAATTTATGCGCGAGCGGACATATTACGCGAAACTTTGCCTGATCCAGATTTCGGGGCCAGACCGCGAGGCCGTGGGCGTTGATGTATTGGCGGGTGAGGAGGAACTGGATTTGTCCCCGATCTGGGAATTATTCGCCAATCAAAATATCATGAAAGTTTTTCATGCGGCGCGGCAGGATTTAGAGATTATTTATCAACTTTCCGGCACGCTGCCTGCGCCGTTATTCGACACGCAAATTGCGGCGATGGTTTGTGGGTATGGCGACCAAGTGGGATATGAGGCTTTGGTTAATGATATTTGCAAAGCAAAGGCCGATAAGTCCAGCCAGTTTACCGATTGGTCGCATCGCCCGCTGAGTCAGAAACAAGTGACTTATGCCCTCAATGATGTGATTTTTCTGAAAGATATTTATCACAGTCTGAAAAACCGTTTGGATAAAAAAGGCCGTGGGGATTGGGTGCTAGAAGAAACCAATAATCTGCTCGACCCCGCCCTCTATCAATTCCCGCCACGCGAGGCATGGCAACGTCTGAAGCTTCGATCCCCCAAGGCCAGAGATTTGGCAGTGCTGCGTGAACTGGCGCAATGGCGTGAGGAAGAGGCACAGAAAAAAGATGTGCCACGCGGACGGATTTTAAAAGATGAAACATTGCTCGACCTTACCTATCAAAAACCGCGCACCGAATCCGAACTGGCGCGCATTCGTGGTGTGTCCCCCGATATGGCCAAAGGCAAATTCGGAAAATTAATTCTGGATGCGATGGAGCGCGGGATTGCTGTTCCTGATTCCGAATGTCCGGTGGTGGCGGTTAAAGACCCGTTGCCGCAACGCCTCACCCCTGTTCTGGAGATGCTGAAAATGCTCCTCCGTATTCAGGCGTCTGAAAATGATGTCGCGCCGCGCCTGATTGCCGATAGTGAAACGCTCGAAAATTATGTCCGTGACCCGAAATCCGCCCCCACCCTCACCAACGGATGGCGCGCCGAGATTTTCGGGACGGAAGCCGAAGCGATGATGAAGGGGCAAACTGCCCTCTCCCTCAGCAACGGGAAAATTCAGAAAATCAAGATTTCTTAAAGGTTTCAGGCTTTTTTTCTTGCTTTTGGGAGTTTTTCGGCCTAAATTTGCTGCGTTGCGAATTATCATAATGTTGTTATAAAAAAAGAGGGCAAAATCATGAGCACACAAATCAATATCCATCCCAATACCGTTACCGCATTGCTGTCACACCGCGTTGTGGACGTCACTATTTCCGTTGAACTCGGGCAATTGAACCTGTTGATGGGTGAGCGTCTTTATACTCTGTCGAACGGGCATAACATCACCATTCCTAAAAACACCCCTTATGCCTATGCCAACCCGTCCGCCACACAGACCATTGTGACCGAACGCATTGAAAATCCTACATTCGCCAAGGACATTGTTGTTCATGCAGATGTAGACGGCGTGATCTATGACATCAATGCTGCCCCAACCCTGCAAGTCAGCCATTCACTCTATCTCTGCCTAGTGGATATGCTGGTCGTACCTGACGTGCAGGAAAAATTGTCTGCTTAACCGAGTTGACAGTTCTGCCCTAACCATGGAATGTATCCTCGCAAAACAACGAGGATACAGATGACTTATTTTCCCGAGACACCCGAATTTACAAAGCTTTCCGAACAGAAAACAATGATGGAGGATTTCTCCCTCCGTACCGCTTTGGCAGACCCAAAGCGGTTTCAGGATTTTTCGCTTTCATTAAAGGGTGTGTTGTTCGATTTCTCGAAACATTTAATCACCGATGATACCAGATATACGCTTCTCTCACTTGCACGGAGCATGAATGTCGAAGATGTGCGCGACCAGATGTTTGCAGGTGAAAAAATCAATAACACCGAAGGGCGTGCGGTTTTGCATACTGCCCTTCGCGCACCGAGAACCGCTTCGGTCATGGTCGATGGTGAAAATGTGATCCCGTTTGTGCATCAGGTTTTAGACCAGATGAAAAATTTCAGTGATGCGGTTCGTAACGGTACGCATAAAGGCTACACAGGAAAACCGATTACCGATGTTGTGAATATCGGCATTGGCGGATCAGATCTTGGACCGCGATTTGTGGTGGATGCACTCACTGATTTTTGCTCAGGCCCTACAGTTCATTTTGTATCGAATGTGGACGGGTTTGATATGTCATCAACCCTTCAGAAACTTTCGCCGGAGACCACTTTATTTATTGTGGCGTCCAAAACATTTACCACCGAAGAAACCATGTTGAATGCAGCGGTTGCCAAACAATGGCTTTTAAAATCCGCGCCAGAGTCGGCCATTTCCAACCATTTCGTGGCTTTATCCACCAATAAAGATGCCGTGATCAAATTCGGTATTCTGGAGCAGAATATGTTCCCGTTCCGTGATTGGGTTGGCGGGCGTTATTCCCTGTGGTCGGCGATTGGGTTGTCTATTTGTATGGCTATCGGGTTTGATAATTTCCGTGACCTTCTGGACGGAGCGCACACCATGGATGAACATTTCATGGAAACACCGATTGATAAAAATATTCCGGTGATGATGGCGATGCTGGGGGTTTGGTATGTCAATTTCTGGAACTATCCTGCGCATCTTTTGCTGCCCTATGATACACGCCTTGGGAAGATTGCTAAATTCACCCAACAGATGGATATGGAATCAAACGGCAAAGCCGTTGACCGTGACGGCAATGTTGTCGATTATGCCACGGGTCCTGTGATATTCGGGGAACCGGGGACAGACAGTCAACATTCCTTCATGCAACTCGTCCACCAATCACCAACACCGATCCCCGCAGATTTTATGATTTGCAAAAAGCCGTCCCATGATTTGAAAGACAATCATGATTGCCTGATCGCCAATTTCTTGGCACAAACACGCGCCCTTGCGATTGGTCAGACACTCAATGAGGCCGAGAGCGATACATCCCGCGTTTTCACCGGCAACCGCCCGACAACGAGTATTGTGTTGCCGGAGTTAACCCCCTTCAATCTGGGGTTATTGATTGCCGCCTATGAACATAAAGTGTTCGTGCAGGGCGTCATCTGGAATCTCAATTCCTACGACCAACCGGGTGTAGAGTTGGGGAAAAAATTGGCGAAGCCATTAAATGCCGCCATCAAATCCAAAACAATTGACCCATCTCTCGACGGGTCAACACAAGGTCTGTTAAATTTCATTGTGAAATAAGGGACTAAGCTGCGCGGATCTTACTCGCAGCTTTACCGTCAATCAATGCAGGGCGTCCGATGGAGACATAGTGGAAACCGCGTTCTTCCATTTCTGGAAGTTTGTAGATGTTGCGGAGGTCGATGATGCATTTTGTTTTGACGAGGTCGGCGACTTTGTCCATGTTGAGGCCGCGGAATTCGTTCCATTCGGTAACGATGACAACGGCGTCAGCATCTTTGATGGTTGCGTAGGCGTCTTCACACCATTCGACATTGTTCAGAACTTTTTTGGCGTTGTCCATGGCGACTGGGTCAGTTGCCGCAATTTTTGCGCCTGCGGATTGCAGTTCAGGGATAATCACCAAGGACGGGGCTTCGCGAATATCGTCGGTGTTTGGTTTGAAGGCGATACCGAGGACGGCAATTTTTTTATCTTTCACACTGCCGCCACAGGCCGCGATCACACGGTCAGCCATTGATTTCTGGCGGGCGTTATTCACGTCCACAACGGTTTGAACGATGGTTTGGGGGGCTTTATGTTGTTCGCCGATTTGCACCAAGGCCAATGTATCTTTCGGGAAGCATGACCCGCCATACCCCGGACCCGCATGCAGGAATTTAGAACCGATACGACCGTCCAGTCCCATGCCCTTTGCAACGTCTTGGACGTTTCCGTCAACGGCTTCGCACAAGTTGGCGATTTCATTGATGAAGGTAATTTTCACCGCGAGGAATGCGTTGGACGCATATTTAATGATTTCCGAGCTTTCAGGTGTTGTCATCACCATAGGAGTTTCATTGATATAGAGCGGGCGATAAAGCTCACGCATCACAGCGCGGGCGCGTTCGGATGTTGTACCGACCACAACACGGTCTGGGCGCATAAAGTCATCAATCGCCGCACCTTCGCGCAGGAATTCAGGGTTGGAGACAACATCGAAATCTGCATTCGGATTGGCGGCACGGATAACGTCTGTTACACGACGCGCAGTTCCCACAGGGACAGTCGATTTATTGACGATGACGGTATAGCCCTTAATATTTTGTGCAATTTCTTTTGCAGCTTCGAACACATAGGTCAGATCAGCCTGACCATCAATTACGCTTGGCGGTGTTCCGACAGCGATGAAAACAGCGTCAGCACCTTCCATGGCCTCAGCCAGATTGGTTGTGAAATGCAGACGTCCTGCTTTCACTTGTTTGGCAACCAGATCTTCAAGACCCGGTTCATAAATTGGAATGATTCCGTTTTTAAGGCGTTCGATTTTACCTGCATCTTTATCGACACAAATCACATCAATCCCGAACTCAGCAAAACAAGTTCCTGAGACCAAGCCAACATATCCAGTTCCGACAACACCAATTTTCATAGGGAATTCCTTTTTGTAATAAAATAATGCCGAAACCTAATGACTTTTAGGGCGGAAAGTAAAGAAAAAAATCCCTTTTCTGCCCTGCAAATAAGGTTTAAAGTCATAAAAATCATTTTTAAGGATCATTTGAATGTCAGACAAAAATAAGAACGCTTCTACCCTTCCCTTGTTTTACACAAACCCTGAGCCATTGGACGCCAAACGCCATGCCAATCTGGCTCTGCGTAAGAATTTTGGTCTTGGGTTTACAAAACAAGTGAATGCCGTGCCCATTACAATGATCGAATTACCGCAGATTTGCCACGCTTACCCGATTGCGTTCAGCCCCGATGCCAATGCAACACCAGTGGCGATTTTAGGCCTTCGTGACAGTGAAAATCTGTTCGTTAACGCCAAGGGCGAATGGAACAGCGATATTTATATTCCGTCCTATATCCGCCGTTATCCGTTCATTTTCTCGGAACAAGCGGGTGGCGACCAATTGACCCTATGCGTTGATTTGACCGACAAAGTGACTGAGGAAAATGGCGAACAAAAATTCTTTGAAGCGGACGGGCAACCGACTGCTCTCGCCAAAAATGCCCTAGAATTTTGTAAGTCCTATCATAGCGCAGCCCAGCAAACGATTGCGTTTGGCAAAGATTTGCATGAAGCCGGATTATTGGTTGAACGGTCTGCCGAGATTATTGTTCCGGGTGGTCAGAAAATCAATTTCTCGGGCTTCCGTATCATCGACGAAGAGAAATTATCCAATCTGGATGAGAAAACATTCCTTGATTTCCGCAAAAAAGGATGGTTGCCGTTCATTTATGCTCACCTCTTCTCCGGTGCGCAATGGCCACGTTTGACCCGCCAACTCAATGATTTGTTGAAAAAGTCCGCGAATTAATTAAATAATTCACAACTTTATGAGTCAAAGCGTATCGAAAACTTGAAAAAGTGAAAGAGCCTATGCTAATCGTAGGCTCAATCAAAAATTACAAATTCAACGTGTGTAATATAACTTTTATAGGGAATAATTGACTATGGCGAAAGTTTCGGCTCTTAAGGCTGCTGATTTATCTGGCAAATCAAAAGCGACTATCCTGCGTGCAATGAATTCAGGTCGCATCTCTTTCGAACTGGATGAGTCCGGCGAAAAAGTGATCGATACTTCGGAATTGGAGCGCGTGTACGGCCCGTTCAAATCCAAAGCCGCAACAGAGAGCGAAGCACTTGTTCGCGCAGAATTGCAACGCGCAACTGATATGTTGGAAGTCGAACGCATTAAAATGCGTGTGCGCGGGTTGGAAGACCAATTGCACATGACCCAAACCCAGTTGGATGATATGCGTGAACAACGCGACCAATGGCAAAAGCAAGCCCAGCAAATTCTGATCACCAACCAGATGTCCCAAAAACATGCGGAAGATTTGAAACAGGAACTTCGTGACCGCGAAGCCCGTGAACGCGCCGCCCGTCAAAAACAAATGGAAGAGCGTCTTCGTCGTCAGGCAGAAAATGAAAATGCCCGCCAAGAAGAAATCGCGTATAGCCAGCATATGTCCGAAATGCCGATCTGGACACGAATTCTGCAGAAAATCCGCGCATAAGACTATTTTCAGCGTTACAAGTTTTTTGATTACGGGCTACACTCTGACCAGTGCAGCCCGTAATCCTTTTATGGCCTAACCCTTGCAAGTAAACCGATATGGCAGACGACGACAAAGAAGACGACGCCTCGAAAACCGAAGACCCCTCGGCCAAGAAACTTGAAGAATCGCGAAAGCGTGGGCAGGTTGCGCAGTCGCGTGACCTGAGCACTTGGGTGATGTTCTTGGCCGCCACTCTGTTGATTGCCACGGCAACCCCGTCAATGTTTGCAAATTTTGCAGACGAGTTAAAAGCCTTTTTAGAACATGCCCATGAATTTACAATGGGGTCACCAGATATTGAAAGTCTGCTGGCGTCCACCATGATGATCGCTTTTAAAGGATCGTTCCTTTTCTTTGTCATCCTTATTTTTGCGGCGATTATTGGCCCTGTCATGCAAATTGGGTTGATGCTTTCGCCAGAGGTTTTAAAACCGGACTTTAGCAAAATTTCTATTGTTAAGGGATTTAGTCGGTTATTTTCAATGAAGTCTTTTGTTGAATTCTTAAAAGGGCTTTTGAAAATGTCGGCGATCGGAGCCGTTGGATTCACTTTGGTTGCACCATACCTCAATAACATCGAACATAGTATCGACACATCCCCTTTCGATATTTTGATTGAAACGAAATATTTGGCCATCCGTATGATGATCGGGATTTTGATTGCGTTGCTGGCGATTGCGCTTGCCGACTTTTTATACCAACGCTGGGAATTTATGAAACAAATGCGCATGACCAAGCAAGAGGTCAAGGATGAATATAAGCAGACCGAAGGTGACCCGTTCATCAAAGGAAAATTAAAACAACTGCGTATGGAAAAAGCCCGTCAACGGATGATGCAAAACGTCCCAAAAGCCGACGTGATTATCACCAACCCGACCCACTATTCTATTGCCCTGAAATACGATACCGAAATATCCGATGCTCCGATTGTCATCGCCAAAGGGGTTGATGAAGTCGCGATGCGTATCCGCGAAATTGCCAAAGAACACGACATCATCCTGTATGAAAACAAGCCTCTGGCGAGATCATTATTTGATACCGTCGAGATTGACCAACCCATTCCCGTCGAACTCTATAAAGCCGTCGCCGAGATCATTTCCTATGTTTACAAGAAAAAAGGGAAAATCAAGTAAGCAACTCAGGATAGCCCCTAGGCAAAATTCAAGTTTTCTGCCATTCTACCCCTATTATGTCGTTATATATATTCCTTCTTCTTCCGCCCGCAGCAATTGCGCTTTATCTTTTTTATAAGACTTATAGTCGGGATAAAAAAGATTATAAGTTATTGCGTGAAGTGTTGGAGGCCAGTCGCGGGGCGCGGTTGGTTGTGAATGACCGTAATGAAAATCTTTTCCTGAATTCAAAATTCCGTGCTTTTTCTACGCCGTTCGGTTCTCCGTCCTATCAATGTTTGGTGGATATGGTCGGTGATAAAAAAGACCAGCTTGAAGAGATTCAAACACTGGCACGCGGAGGCCAGATTGGGCGCATGGAAATTGAAAGCACGCAATTGGGTCAGCGTCGCTGGTTCAATATCGTGGCGCAACCCGTTCCCGGTTTTAAAAACTATGTGCATTGGTGGATGGAAGACATCACCGAACAACATAACCAGAGAGATCAGGTTGTCGAAGAACGTGAGACATTAATTGATTACTCAGACAATGCACCTGTCGGGTTTTTCTCGGTCGATGAAAATGGTCGCTTTGTGTTTGTGAACGCCACTTTTTCCCGCTGGGTCGGGTATAGCACCGAAGAATTAATGGCAAATATCAGGTTGCATGATTTGCTCGTGCCACCGCCGGAAAAGGCCGCGCCCTATGACATTAAGTCGGGTGGTGGGGTGCGCCAGATTTCAGAAATTACCGTCAAAAGCAAAAACGGACGCGAATTTTTAGCGGCCATGACCCAGACCGTTGTCCATGAAGAAGACGGAAAAGTCAGAACGCGCGCCGTGATCAATGACCTGACCGCCGAGAAAACAATTCGCCAAGCGTTGGAAGATTCAGAGAGTCGTTTCGAGAGATTTTTTGAAGAAGCTCCACTCGGAATTGCTTTGATTGATAAAGACGGAATTGTCAGGGATTGTAATTTGGCGCTGTCCAAATTACTTGCACGCCCTTTATCAACCATCACAGAAAAAGCCTATAGCGAGATGATTGATAAAGCGGACTGGAAAGCCGTGACATCGATGATTGCGCGCATTGCAAATGGCGAAGTGATGAATGACCCGATGGAGGTCAGGTTATGGGTTGATAGTTTGAACAACTCGATCCCTTGTCAATTATTTGCGCGGCAATTTAAAGAAGGATCCCATATCGCCCTGCACTTTATTGACCTTTCTAAACAAAAAAATCTGGAATCACAATTTATCCAGTCCCAGAAAATGCAGGCTGTCGGTCAATTGGCGGGCGGGATTGCGCATGATTTTAACAATCTGTTGACGGCGATTATCGGGTTTTCAGACCTGTTGTTATTGCGCCATAAACCGGGTGATCCGTCATTTAGCGATATTCAACAAATTCGCCAGAATTCAAACCGCGCTGCCAATCTGGTGCGCCAATTATTGGCCTTTTCACGCCAGCAAACACTGCGTCCGCAGGTGCAGGATATTACAGATATCCTGACCGAAGTCTCTCACCTCCTCCGCCGCTTGATCGGGGTGAATATCGAATTGAAACTGGTTCATGGAAATGATTTAGGGCTGGTCAAGGTTGATGGCGGGCAGATGGAACAAGTATTGGTCAACATGGCGGTCAATGCGCGTGACGCGATGCCTGATGGCGGATCGCTAACCATCACCACACGCTCGATGCATAATTCTTACCCGATGTCATTCGGCGAAGACACGATGCCTGTCGGCGATTGGGTTGTGATTGACGTGACCGATACGGGGACAGGTATTCCGCCCGATGTGCTCGAGCGTATTTTCGAGCCTTTCTTTACCACCAAAGATGTGGGGAAAGGTACTGGCCTTGGCCTTGCCACCGTTTATGGGATTATCCGCCAGACCGACGGTTTCCTTGGTGTTGAGAGCGAGGTTGGGAAAGGCACGACCTTCTCTATCTACCTTCCGCAGGCTGATGAAGAAGAAGCCAAAAACAATATACCTGTTGCCGCCCCTGAAGAAGTGGAGGCCGACCTCACTGGTACATCACGTATTCTACTGGTCGAGGATGAAGATGCTGTCCGCACCTTCTCGACCCGCGCCCTGACCAACAAAGGGTACGAAGTTGTCACCGCCGAACATGGTGAGGCAGGATTGGCTGTGTTTAAAGAACAAACAAAACCATTCGACCTCCTCATCACCGATGTGATGATGCCTGGGATGGATGGGCCGACCTTAGCGAAAGAAATCCGTGCGGTCATGCCTCAACTGAAAATCATTTTTGTATCGGGCTACACCGAAGAAAAATTGAAAGATACGTTGGGCGAAGGCATTTACTTCCTGCCCAAACCATTTACGCTGAAACAACTGGCAACGAAGGTGAAGGAAGTTTTGGATGATTGATTTTCATAAATTTATTGCCATTTAAAGAATGTTTTGGTAAATATCAGCCTCGTTTATTATGAGGGATCAAAAAATGAAATATTCCGTAGCAAACTCAACAGTAGAAGCCTTTTCAAAGAAAGCAGGACTTCCGGTCAAAAATGGCGAAGTCACCTTTTTCAAAGATCGATTCGAAGTCTCTACAGAGATAGGAAACTTTATTTCAAAATTCCACGAAGGCAACTCCCCTGTCGCGAAGTTTTATAAAGAAATTGATAGTGGCTCTGTTAAATTCCTGACCCGTGAGGAAGCTGTAGATTTGATGGCCATTATACATGACCATTTGGAAGTGATGGCGGCTATGCATACCGATTTAGCACATTTCAAAAATCAATCCACTTCACCGAAAGCCGCGTATTCACATCTTCTACAGAATCTTCCCAATCTTGGTTTTGCAAAAGAAACACCCTATGCGCAATATCAGCCCCCCTTAAGCGCCCCAAATGCCAGAAATTGGGCTTGGGCGCTGAAAAACGAATAAGCTTATTTCGCTGGAGCTATATCAATATAAACGCGGTGACCTGATGTTGCGCTTGGGGCTAACCTTGCGGTTGCGATCACTTTTGCCTTTTGTTTCAGGTCGGTTACAAAATAGGCGACGATACCAATTTTAAGATTAGACCCAGATTTTACTTATAAAATTTGACATATTGCAAATAATTATCTAAATTCCCAATCATGCTATTATTACAGAATTTCCAGGAAAGTTTTAAACTTGCCACTTTTGATATTGGCGCAACGTATCAATCATGTTGCGCCAATCCCCGACAATTGGCAAAGGTTTTCCTTGGTGCTGCAACTTTATCAATTGCCGGTATTGCTTATCATCAGGTTTATGGGTCTAAACAAACAGCCGCACAAATCCTAGGCTTAAGCGGATACGCCATATTGTGGCGTGGTTATAGACTGCCTAAAAATCATAACGTTCAGCCTTTAGTTGCAACAGGATCAGGACTAATTGCGACACATGCCTTCCTATTAGATGCGACTGGTATGACAATCATGGTTGGCTCAGCCGCTGCACGAAGTTTGATCTTCTCTGCCATGCCCCACAATGTTCAGAATGATCAAAACAGAAAACAAGCCGCTTTCGGTTTTTTAGCCGGAACAACCCCATTATATATTGCAGCTGGAATTTACGATTCCCCTTGGAATTTATTAGGTTTTGCTGCCTCAGCGTGTGGCGCCTTCGAGAGTGCGTCAACATCGGAAAATGGTGTTCACGACCAATCTCATAGAGCTCGCGCGCTTCGCTTTGGAAAACATGCTATAACCCTTATATACAGCGCAGCTCATGCACATTCTTTATCAGGTGTCATTTTTGAGACTTTGCTATCTTACCAGACAGTGCGCTCCATTCAAGAGCAAGACTTGCCCCAGCTTCGTTCAGGACGCACATTCAATGTGCATGATTATTTAAAATATTTAAACAATCGCGAAAGCTACATAAACGATCAGCAAAAAGCTCCGCATAATTTTTGATTGGGTTTAACCAATAAGATTACTTCGCGGGCGCTATATCAATATAAACGCGGTGACCTGATGTTGCGCTTGGGGCTAACCTTGCGGTTGCGATGACTTTTGCTTTTTGTTTGAGGTCGGTTACAAAATGCGCGCCGCTGTCATCCGACATGGCTTTGAATGATTTGACCATGGGTGATTTTGTGAAGGCTTGTGCGGGGGTTGTTGCCCATTTGGCCTTCGGGATATCAATGACCAACAGGCCTTCTGTGTTATCCAGATCGTAATGGATTTCGGCAACATTGGTTGTGTCCAGTACAATGCGTGTTACGTTTTTGGATTGTTCGCCAATACGAACGGACGTGACTGCAAAAACATCAGGTGCTTTGACAACTTCTTTTTTGACTTCTGCCTTTTTAATTTCAGGTTTTTTGATTTCGACTTTTTTAGGCTCTGCGACTTTTTCAGGCACTGGCTCTGCTACGACTGGTGCAGGGACGGCAGGGGTAGCGACATCAGTTGTTTTATAATTTTCGGAAATTTTATCGAGTTCAAAGGATAATGCTTTGAAATGGCTTTCGATGGCATCCACTTTTTTCAAGGTGGGCTGGGCGGCTTTCATTTGGCCTTCCAAGGTTTGGACACGTTGTTCCAATCCGCGATATTGCCCATCATCAACAATTGGTGGCATGGTGTTCACAGGGGTAGCATCTTTGGCAACGGGTGCAGTTTGGCAAGCCGAGAGGGTCAGGGCAACCAAAGCAAGAGTCCATAAAGACGCAGAAGCACGAAAACGATAAGCCATGATGATAAACCGAGCGGTTAAAGAAGGATGAAAATCTGACCCCAAGAATCGCAGGAAAAGAATCCCGCGTCAAATCATCCCGCGCTTATCCACCCATTTATCCACAAAGCTGTCGATTAGGCCGCCGCAGTCTTATAAGGCCGTCCACGAACCAGCTTTTCATAGGCATCGCGCAAAGTACGGGTCACTGGCCCCACATTATAGGTCGTTGTGTCGATTTTACCGACGGCCGAGATTTCGGCGGCTGTGCCTGTGATAAAGACCTCATCCACTGATTTCAGGAAATCAACGGTGATAAAATCTTCAACCAGTTTAAAGCCGAATTCTTTGGCCAGTTCGATGGTGGTCTGGCGGGTAATGCCGTTTAGGAAACAATCGGGTTTCGGGGTATAGATGACGCCGTTTTTGATACAGAATAAGTTAGCGCCCGTGGCCTCCACCGCGTAGCCGCGGTAATCGAGCATCAGGGCGTCTGTGTAACCTTCATCTTCAGCCTGATGTTTGGATAAGGTATTGATCATATATAGACCTGCCGCCTTGGCCTCGGTCAACGCTGTATTCGGGGCGGGTTTTTGCCATGAGGAGGTTTTGAGGCTAATGCCGTTTTCGCGGAGTTCCGGCGAGAAATAGCTTGGCCATTCCCACGCCGCAATCGCCACATGGGTTCTGGTTGCGCGGGCAGCTATCCCCATTTGTTCAGACCCACGCCATGCGACAGGGCGCAAATAGGCGTTGGTGAAATTATTGGCTTTTAAAACGGCTTCTTTAGCCATATTAATGACCTCAGGCGCAAAGGGAATATCCATCCCGAGGACAGAGGCCGATTTGAAAAGGCGGGTTGTGTGTTCGTGGGATTTGAAGATTTTTCCTTCATAGGCGCGTTCGCCTTCGAAAATACAGCTGGCATAATGCAACCCGTGGTTAATGACGTGGATTTTGGCGTCGCGCCATGGAATCATTTCGCCGTTGAACCAGATTGTGCCGTCACGGTCATCAAAAGGGATTAAGGACATTGCAAAGCCTCGTATTTCTTATATGAATAAAACTGTTATGTTCAGAACAGATTAATATCTTTATAATCGAATTGAAACGAAAATTTGCCAAAATATACAGGAACGATGGAAAAAGCTCTTTTCAGCCAAGCCGATAAACCCCATGTCCTTGTGGTCGATGATGATGACCGCATTCGCACCCTGCTGTCCAGATTCTTGCGCGATCATGACTTTGTTGTCTCGACAGCCAAAAACGGGAATGATGCGTTGGATGTTTTGAAATGTGCCTATTTCGATGTTTTGGTTGTTGATGTGATGATGCCCGAGAAAAACGGGTTGGAACTAACCCAAGAATTGCGCGCCACATCCGACCTTCCTATCCTCCTCCTCACTGCACTGGGTGAAGTGAATGACCGGATTAACGGGCTTGAGATCGGGGCGGATGATTATTTATCCAAACCGTTCGAACCGAAAGAATTGGTTTTGCGCCTCCGCTCTATCCTGAAACGCAAAGGCGGGGTGGTTAACCGTAATCTTGATAAACTGGTGATCGGCAAGTGGGTCTTTATCTCTGATGAAGATAAGTTGGTGTCCGATACAGGCGAAGAAGTCCGTTTGACGAGTGTTGAGGTTAAGCTGTTAGAGGCCTTAGCCAGACATGCGGGAAAAATTCTAAGCCGCGAGGAACTGGCGCGTCTCTGCGGTGTTGACGGAAATGACAGGACGGTTGATGTCCAGATCACCCGCCTCAGAAAAAAGATCGAGGAAGATAATCGCGTCCCCAAATATATCCAGACCATTCGCGGTCAGGGGTATTTGTTGAAAACCAATAAAGAGACTTAAGCAATGGATAAAGAAGCCAGAAAATCCATTCCCTTTCATTGGGTCAAAAAGATTTTTCCGCGGACATTGTTTGCGCGGTCATTGCTGATTATCGTCATCCCTGTTTTATTGCTTCAGGTGGTCACGACATTGGTCTTTGTTGATAATCACTGGCGCAAGGTCACCTCGCGTCTCGCCTTTGCGGTTGCGGGGGAAATATCGATTATCGCCGACCAGCTGGATAAAAACCATAGTGACGAATCCATTCGACGGATCACTGATTTATACGCCCAAAGATTAGATTTATTGGTGACGTTTGAGCCGAATGGAAAACTTGAGCCACAAACAAAGATCGAAGGGGCATGGGGGCCTTTTGCGGCGAATGCACTTTCTAAATCATTGGATAAACAAGTGCGTCGCCCTTTCACCCTGTCTTTTTCATCGGAAAATGATTGGGTCAATATCGGGGTGCAACTGGATAGCGGGGTGTTGCGTGTTCTGGCACTGGAACGCAGGCTTTATTCATCTTCCGCCAGCATCTTCCTGATGTGGGTGCTGGGCACTTCTGTTATTTTATTCGCGATTTCTGTTTTCTTTATGCGCAATCAAATCCGCCCGATCAGAAAACTCGCCATGATGGCGGAACGGATGGGGAGAGGACAAGAAATTGACAGTTTTAAACCCGAAGGCGCGCGTGAAGTCCGCCTTGCGGGGCGTGCCTTTATTGATATGCACGAACGGATCACACGGCAGGTCGAACAACGCACAGCCATGCTAGCAGGGGTTTCCCATGATTTACGCACCCCCCTCACCCGCCTGAAATTAGGTCTGTCTTTTATGGAGGACAGTCCCGATGTCAAAGGGTTGAAACAAGACGTATCGGATATGGAACAGATGATTAATAGTTATCTGGCCTTCCTGCGCGGGGA
>Ga0155195_128_pt3 | contig 23013 bp, 17 predicted proteins | sample RifCSPhighO2_02_FD_106163 | JGI IMG/M metagenome (GOLD analysis project Ga0155195, IMG submission 106163) | Alphaproteobacteria bacterium RIFCSPHIGHO2_02_FULL_46_13
GCTGATGGTGATACTGCCAATGGTACAATCATTGTGAAGGTTCTTGATGATGCCCCTGTGGCGCATAATGATGGACATACAAATGTCACGAAACTTGTGACTGGTAATGTCTTGACTAATGACTATCAAGGAACGGATGCGCCGTCCCCTGTGACAAAAGTCACCTTGAACGGTGTTGATTATCAAGTTGCGGCAACCGGATCAACAGTCGTTACCGGACAACACGGTGTGTTGACCATTAGAGCGGACGGTAGCTACACTTATGCACCAACCCATCAGGGTAGTGATGATTTCACTTACACGATTGTTGATCGTGATGGTGATAAGTCATCGGCTCATCTTGGTTTTGATGTGAAAGATAATGTTTGCATTGATGTGAATGTGAACAGCGGTTGCGACTCTGTCTGTGTTAAAGAAGACAGTCGTGTCACAGTTCCTGTCACGGCCAACATCACCGGTGGTGATGGTAACGAAGTTGTGACATTGACTTTAACAGGCGTTGCATCGAATTGGAATTTCTCTGCTGCGGGTTGGACTCAAACTTCAGCGGGTACTTATTCCATTACATTACCTGTTGGACAAACCAGCTACACTGGAAGCTTCTCCTTTGCACCTCCTGCAAATTCGGATGTGGATTTGAATGGCTTGAAAGTAACGGCATCGGTATATGATCCTGATTTGGGCGCATCAAAAGTTGATGAAGGCCATCTCAATATCTCTGTTGATGCTGTTGCGGATGTTCCGACCTTGGTTGTGACGTTGCCGGCTTGTGAAAATGATAATCCTACAAGATGGACATTCAGCCCTTACTATAACTATAAATTCTATGGTCATGGTGAGGCTTATGACTTCAATATTAAGGGAACGGCGACTGATACTGATGGGTCTGAAAAGATCACTCATTATACGATTGAAATGCATCCTGCATTGGCAGCATTGGGTATAAAATTCAGTGCGGGGACAGAGATCTCCCCAGGTCTTTGGAGTATCAATGCAGGTCAGGAAGTTGGTCTGAAAATCATATTCCCTGAAATTCAAGGTCCTGATGGTAATCCAGCTACGAGCACTGCTTATGCAGCGATGCAAGGTATTCACACTATGAATGTGACGACCTATGTCAGTGAAGTGAATTTGTCAGGTAATGAATGTGATACCACCGACAATACAAGCTTTAACTGCACACCTGTTCAGATTATCATCTTCGCATCGCCATTGGTGATTGACCTTAATCATGATGGAATTCAGCTGACAGATGCTAATGATGGCGTTTACTTTGACATTAATGGTGACGGCATCACTGATAAAACAGGGTGGGTTGATCAACATGATGGCTTGCTGGCTCTTGATAAAAACCATAATGGTCAAATTGATGGTCAGTCCGAATTATTCGGCGGAAACACCGAAGACGGATTTGCCGTTCTCGCCCGTTATGATGACAATCATGATGGCGTGATCGATAGCAAAGATGCCGTTTGGAAAGATCTGACAGTATGGCAAGATGCAAACCATGATGGTATTACCCAGACTGGTGAGTTGATTACTCTGGATCACCTTGATTTTGCCTCGATCTCTTTGGATGCGAAAGCTGTTGATTACGAAATTTCCGGAAACGGCATTTCTGCGGAAAGCAATATCACCGGACATGACGGGGCTTCGACACAAATCGTAGATGCTTGGTTTGCATTCTATAATGGTGCTGATGCCGATCAAATGGCAGAAGCAAAAGCAAACGAAGTTACAGCAAACGTTGTCCCTCAGGTTCAAGAACCGGTATTGATTAGCAATTTTGATTGCACAGTTGATAAAATTGACCTGAGTACGTTGATTGATACGAATAACTGTTCTGTTACAAATGCGATTAATGACTTTGTGTTCTCCAGAACCGAAGGTGGAAACACCATCATTTCTGTGGATGCATCAGGTTCAGGTAGCGCAAGTGCGGCGGTGGATGTTGTCGTTCTGAAAGATGTGGTTGTGAACCATGTGGATGACATTGTTCAAATTGTACACCAACAGCAACAACAGTCAGGCTTTGGAACTGTTTAATTCCATAATTAAATAAATTCAATAGAACAGGGCGAAAATCTTGCCCTGCTCTTGCCTAAAGCACCAAAAAAGTTCATAAATAAGGCCAAGAATTCTGTCCCTTTCTGTTTTTAACATAAGGGAAAAATAATAAAATATTTTAAGTCAAACTGAGAATAACAAGGATAGTTGAAATGAATAGAAATAACCAAAAATTGCTGACAGTGTGTGCTTCAGCATTGCTTGCATTGACCTCATCCTATGCAAACGCACAAGGAAATAATCTATCGAATAAAACATCAGATCAGTTATTGGCTTTGCCAGTTGGAACAGCACCTGCTGCAGAGGCAAGCGCACCTGAGGCAACTGCTGCAGCAACTATTCCTGCGGATGCAACCATACAAGCTGCTCAATCTGAGCCTGCAACTGGTACTGAAGACGTTCCTCCTGTTCTTTCAGAACAAAAACAACCACCAATTTTAAAAGCAGAAAGTCCTGCTGATTTCTCCGAGCCAACTGCTTTTGCAACCGAACCAACAACACAAGTCGGAACTGCTGCGCCTCGCGGAACAGACCGTATTGTTAATTTGCGCGACGCAGTGGCCGTTGGTGTTCTAACCAACCCTGCTACTGAATCGATCACCAATAACCGCCGTGCAACTGATGAAGAATTGCAACAAGCGAAAGCATTGTATTTGCCGTCAATTGATATGAGTGCAGATGGTGGTTTTCAAAGCATTAACAGCGATACAAGAGGGCAACCAGACGGTCATTTTGACCGCTATCGTTCCCAAGCATCTCTTACATTGACACAAATGTTGTTCGATGGCTTCTCAACCAAGTATGAGAACGAGCGTCAATATCACCGTGTCCGTTCTGCGGCGCACCGCGTTCGTGAATCTGCAGAGTTTTCAGGTTTGAGCATTATCGAGGCGTATCTTGATGTATTGCGTCAACGTGAATTGCTGGCAATTGCTGATGAAAACTTGAAAATGCATAATGATATTATGAGCCAGATTGTTGAATCCGCGAATGCAGGTCGTACAACTCAGGCTGACGTTGAACAAACCAAAGCCCGTTTGAATGCGGCGGAAGCACAAAAAGCTGCCGTTGAAGAATCCTTGAAAAATGCGAACACAAATTATCGCCGCATTGTGGGTGATGATGCACAACCTGATATTCAGGTTCCTGTTGCGCCACGTCAATTGATCGAACCAGACGTTGATTCAGAAGTAAAACAAGCCCTGACCCACAGCCCGACTTTGGATACCAAAGAAGCGGATGTGAATGTTGCTGATGCAGAACGTCAAGCAACAAAATCAACCTTCTATCCTAAAGTTAATTTCCAAGCTGGTGCAACTGCGGGCAATGATTTGAATGGTGTTGAGGGAAATACAAAATCTGCATCTGCTTTGGTGGTTGCAAACTGGAATCTTTATCGTGGTGGCGGTGATGAAGCCCGTTCCCGTGAATTTGTATACCGTTTGGCACAAGCAAAAGAAGAACGTAATGAAAGCGCGCGCGCTCTGGAACAAGATGTTCGCAGAACATGGGCGAGCATGATTTCTTCAGGTGAGAGAGCTGCCGCTTTCCGCAAGCAAGCTGATGCGAACGGAACGGTTGTTGAGGCATATAAAGACCAGTTTAATCTGGATCGCAGAACATTGCTTGACGTTCTTGACTCACAAAACGAATGGTTTGTGTCTCGTAGCAACGCCATCAATAATGGTTACCTCGAAATGTTTGCTGTGTATCGTTTACTTGCGTTGCGTGGAGATCTCCTGCCGACACTCGGAGTTTCATACCCTCGTGAAGCATCACCAGAATTCACAAGCCGTAAAAAAGGATAGGAACAAGTCATGGACTTGACCAATGATAAAGACGCTGCCCTTTCGGCGGCGTCTTCTTCGTCAGAAGGCAAAAAATCCTCTGATGGATTGTCAGAGAACTGGCCGTTAGAAGCCGATCGCGTGGCGATTCATTCCCCTTTGATCGAATGTTTGCGCATTCTGGCGGGACATTATGGCCGCCGTACCAGCGAGAATTCATTGACCGCAGGACTGCCGATTGCAGCCAGTGGAATTACACCATCCTTATTTGAACGCGCCGCCGTTCGTGCAGATATGACCTCTCGTTTGGTCGAGAGAAGTTTAGAAGGGTTGGCGATTGCGCCTAATCTGCCTTGCATTCTGGTATTGGGGCACAATCAGGCGTGCATTTTGTGGGAAGTCAAATTCCCGAAAAACCAATTGCCTAAAAAAGAACATGGCAAGGATATCACCATCCACCCTGAATCCGGTTTCGTTTTGCAATTCCCTGAAAATCCGGATGAACGCAAAACTGTAAAACTCTCACAACTCAAAATGCTTTATACGGGCTATACATTCTATGTACGCCCTGTCGCCCGCAATGATGAACGGGCGGGGCCAGCTGTGATTGATACGGCCAGCGATTGGTTTTGGGGCACACTCAAAGAAAACTGGAAAATTTACCGCGAAGTGATCTTGGCAACGGTCATGATCAACTGCTTCGCACTTGCTAGTACGCTCTATATCATGAACGTGTATGATAGGGTTATTCCAAACAGTGCGTATGAAACATTATGGGTGTTATCGCTTGGCGCATTGATTGTGTATTGCTTTGATTTCGCGATCAAGAATATGCGCTCTTACTTTCTGGATATTGCGGGTCGGAAATCAGACGTTAAAATTTCTGCAAAATTATTCGAACAATTATTGGGCATGACCCTTTCCTCCCGTCCCGCTAGTGCTGGCGTGATGGCAAGTCACATGCGCGAGTTTGAAACTATCCGCGATTTCTTTACATCCGCCACCATGACGGCTTTGGTTGATTTGCCGTTCTCACTGTTCTTTATCATCATCATCGCGATTATTGCAGGGCCCTTGGCGCTTATACCTTTGATTGCCATTCCGATTGTGATGTTTGCAGGATGGATTTTGCAAAAGCCAATGGCCAGAATTACCAAACAATCCATGCAGGAAAGTGCATTGAAAAATGCCTTGTTGTTTGAAACCATTACAGGGTTAGAAACCATTAAAACCCAAGCCGCCGAAGGTCATGTCCAACGTCGTTGGGAGGAATTGAGCGAGAAGGGATCGCGCACCACCGTTCGGTCAAAACGCGTTGCATCTTTTGCGTTAAACTTTTCAATGTTTATCCAGCAATTAACAACTGTCGCCATGGTGATCGCAGGGGTCTATATGATTTCCAATGCGATGATGACCCAAGGGGCGTTGGTTGGTTCTGTGATGCTGGTTGGTCGTGCATTGGGGCCATTGTCCCAAGTGGCTGGGTTGCTCACACGCTTTAACCAAAGTTGGCAATCATTACGCCATCTCGAAGATTTGATGAAGCGTCCTGTTGAACGTCCCGCAGGAAAACATTTTATTTCTAAAAGCCGCATCGAAGGCAAGATTGAATTCCGCGATGTCGTCTTTAAATATCCGGGTCAAACACATCCTGCCTTAAAAGGCCTCAAATTCTCGATCGAGCCGGGTGAGCATGTGGGGATTATCGGGGCAGTTGGATCAGGTAAAACAACACTTGCGCGCCTACTGGTAAATTTATATCAGCCGGATGATGGCGCGATCCTGTTGGACAACACAGATGTCCGCCAAATTGATCCGGGCGATTTGCGTCGCAGTGTTGGCGCAGTTCAACAAAGCCCGAATTTATTTTATGGGTCAGTCCGCGAAAATATCACCATGGGCCATGAAACAGCGCCGGAGGCCGCCGTGGTGCGTGCCGCAGAACTTGCCGGTGTCATGGAATTTTTGCGCGATTCTGAAAAGGGTCTGGATACACCTGTTGGTGAACGGGGGGAATCTTTGTCTGGCGGTCAACGTCAGGCAGTCGCGATTGCGCGTTCCCTTCTTTATGATCCGCCTGTTCTGATTTTGGATGAACCAACCGCATCACTCGACCCAACCTCTGAAATGCGTCTCCGCGAAAAACTAAAAGCAATTTCGAAAGGTAAGACGACCATTCTGATCACGCACAAAGGTGCAATGCTGGATCTGGTTGATAAATTAATCCTGATGGATCGTGGTAATATCATTGCCTACGGCCCGCGTGACGAAATTATTCGTCGTCTGCAAAATCGCGAATTTTCAGCAAGGACAGGTGAATCATCATGACCAAGAAACCCGTTCAAAAAGAAAATCTCAATATGAATGAGGCGGAAGATTGGGATAAAATCCGCCAAGGTTGGATGCGCGAAAGCAGTGACAAGGTTCAGGCCTATGCCGACCGTTATTTTATGACGGATGATGAATTGCCATTGCATCGTCATTTTATTTTGGTTGCTTTGTTCTTATTCTTTATTGTGTTTGTGTTGTGGGCATCCTTTGCAACACTTGATGAAACCGCACGCGGTGAAGGTCAAATTATTCCCATGGGTGAAGTCCAAGTGATTCAAAACTTAGAGGGCGGTATTGTTGACGCCTTTATGTTTGAAGAGGGCGATCAGGTTAAAAAAGACGAAGTCATTATGCGTCTGCGTGATGTCGGCGCTCAATCTGACCTTGGAACAAACGAAGCAAAATATATGGGATTGTTGGCCGCAACCATTCGTCTTCAGGCCGAAGTTGACGGTAAAGATACGGTCACGTTTCCTGATGACATCATGACAAAATCACCGCAAAGCGTTACTGAAGAATTAAATGCTTTCCGCGCTAATAAAGAGAAATTACAAGGCCAAATCTCAGTCCTCGAACAACAGCTTTCCCAACGGAAACAAGAGGTAAGTGAGTTGACTATGAAGTCTGGCGATTTAGCTGCGGTTATTCGGTTATCCCAAGAAGAAAAAAGAATGACCGAGCCTTTGGTCGCCAAAGGCTCAGCCCCAAAAATGGAGCTTCTGCAACTCGAACGCGCCATTAAAGAAAAACAAACTGAATTGAACGGTGTGCTGGCGGCAATTCCCCGCGCAAAATCTGCAATTGCTGAGGCGCAGGCGCGTATTAGTGAAATGAGGAAAAGCTTCATTGCTGATGCACAGACTGAACTCACTGCTAAGACCGCTGAAATCAATACGGTTAAACAATCATTGAGCGCCTTGACTGATAAAAAAGACCGCACTGAAATCAGATCCCCTGTCAACGGCACGATCAAAGATTTTAAAATCAATACGGTTGGCGGTGTTGTAAGACCCGGTGACCCGATTGCCGAAATTGTACCAATGGATGATAATTTGTTGGTCGAGGCAAAAATCCGCCCGTCTGATATTGCCCGCCTTCGCCCTGGTTTGCCAGCAATGGTAAAAATCACCGCCTATGATTTTACAATCTATGGCGGATTGAAAGGCGAAGTGTCCGATATTTCTGCCGACACTATTAAAAATGAAAAAGGTGAATTTTTCTATCGCGTGAAAGTGCGTACCAAGGAAAATTCCCTTCGTAGAAAAGGTGAAATCTTGCCAATTATCCCGGGGATGATTGCAACAGTTGATATCCAGACGGGCAAGAAAACCGTCATGGAATATCTGATGAAACCATTCTTTAAAACTATTGAAAATTCAATGAACGAAAAATAAAGGGGGGTACCATGCCCTATCAATCGGGTCATCGGTCTTTGGGCGTTATCGACATCGGATCAAATTCGGTTCGTATGGTCGTGTATGATACCGCGCATAATCCCCCTGAAAAAATATTCAACGAAAAAGTCATCTGTCCTTTGGGGCGCGATCTGGGGACAACGGGTCTTTTAAACCCTGATGCGGTTGATATTGCGTTCAAAGCCTTACAGGCCTATCAAATTCTTGCAGGTATTTATCAGGTTTCATCTTTACAAGTTGTGGGGACGGCAGCATTGCGGGATGCCACAAACGGAGCGGACTTTATTCACCGCGTTCAATCGGAATTGAACATGACGATCCGCATTATCTCAGGCGATGAAGAGGCCGGTTATGCCGCCCGCGGTGTTTTAATGTTTGCCCCCGATGCCAATGGTGTCGTTGCCGATTTCGGCGGCGGGTCGCTGGAACTGGCAAGAATTTACGACGATAAAGTTCACGATACAATCAGCCTTCCGATGGGCGCATACCGCGTGCGGTCGATGGGGGATGCGGCGCGGACAACTATTTCCAATTTCCTCCTTCCTCTAAAATCCCGTTTTGGCGGTTTGGAAAATCTGTATGCCATTGGTGGATCGTGGCGCATTCTGGCCTTGGCGCATATGCGTGGGCAAGGTCTGAAAATGGAATTACAGGGCTATACAATCCCAACTCAAGAAATAATTGAATTCTGTAAACATATTAGAGGGTTGGATGAGCTGACTATCGTCAACACCTATCGCATGGAATCCCATCAGGCGAAATTATCGGGAATTGCGGCTTTTACATTGGAATCCGTACTGTCCGACCTTGATATTCAGAATTTTGTTGTCTCAACTGCAGGGGTTCGTGACGGGGTGGCGCATGAATTTCTTTTATCTGGGGCAAAAACAAAGTAAAATAGTTTCATGACAAATCCGAACCAACCACCTTTCCCTCCCGAAGACCCATTGCGCTATACAAGTGCCGCGGATGATTATGCTGCCGTTATCACCGAAGATGAGGAGGAAGACGACGAAGATGATTCGTCCTCTGGTGATGGTGAAGGCGGGGGATCAAAAAAATATAAAGTCTTCCTAGATCCGATACTTGATTTTTCCGAGGACGAAGCATTATCGGATGCCGAAAATGCCGAAGCCAAACTGAAGAAATTCGAAATTTCTTCCATGAGCTTTCTGGTCTCTGGTGCCAGTGGGTTTGCGTCAGAAAATGATTTAAGCCGTAAGGCGTTCATGGCCAATGTTGCCAAGACCAACAAAGAAATCACAACCCGCGATATTGCTGACCCGAAACTTTTTAAAAATCTGGATGATAAGCAAGCCGAACGTCGCTCCCGTTTTGGCATTCGTACCCTTGATGAAATTGTATCGGGGGCGATTGATGCGGCGGGTGCCGTCATTGCTATGGTGTCATCCTCGGTCACCGACTATGTGAAGGATAAAAAAGAAGTTCGGAAAGCCAGTCGGTTGGCTCAAAACTTCGAAGAAGGAAGCGAAGTTTACGCGCTCGATAGCGAAGATGATTACGCTTCCAGATCGAGTTTAGAGGAAGCCGATTTCCCTGTTCAGGATTTCCAAGGCGATGAATTAGCTTCAATGGAACGGGACAGGCTGTATGATGATTTATCCAGACAAACCCAATTTGATCTGGATGACGGGAAAATATCATTCTCCGAGGCCTTTAACATACTGGCGGATGTCATTCTGTTGGCAAAACAGCCAGTTAGAACGGTTCGGCTATCTGAAGATGTTCAAATTGGGCCCGATGCCCCGGGAACGGATAAAGAATTGAACCCGATGGGTGGCTAAAGCCAACGCTTTCTGGAAACTTGTATCAGGAATTTGTTAATCTTTTTTTGGGATACTATATCCCAGAATTAACGTCCATCCATCCTCCCTGAAAGGGTTTCCACATGTCTGCATCTCCTTATAAAATCAATGGTTCTATTGTCGATATGACGGGGGATGGCGTTTGGCCTTTTATGTCATCGGAAATCCGTGACCAACTGATCGCCAAATTCTTTGATGTGGACTGGAAGGTTCATGATATTTCATTGCAGGCGCGTGATAAAACCAATGACGCCGCATTAAATGATGCGATTGCAGATTTAAAGACCCATAAAACAGCGGTCAAAGGCCCTACCATTACCCCGACAACGGAAGAAGCGCGTAAGATGGGACTTTCCCAAAAATGGGATTCCCCGAACGGGATTATTCGCCGTGCGATCAATGGTGCAGCAATTCTCCGCAACACCATTGAAATCGAAGGCATCCAGAAATTTGCGCCCCTGATGCATGACGTGACGATTGTTCGTCAGGCGGTGGGCGGTATTTACGGCGCGCCAAACGTATCCATTCCGGGGCGCGGAAAATTGAAAGTGATTTTTGAAGGTGATGACGGATCAACCCAGATTCTGGTTGAAAACCGTAAGGTTGATAACGGGGTTGCATTGCTCACCACCGAGACCGACAGCTCCATCCGCGATTATGCACACGCCTTGTTCCAACAAGGCTTGGCAATGGGGAAATCAGTGGTGTTCGCTGGGAAAGATACTATTAATCCGGTGTATGACGGACGCTTTATCGACATTTTCAATCAGATTTTCAAAGAATCTTATGAGGCTAAATTCAAGGCCGCGGGCATTACCTTTAATGACAAAGTGCAATTGATTGATGCTGTTGTCTCGAAAATTCCTCAAGGGAAAATGAACGGGATGATTATCGCCCTTAAAAATTATGATGGTGATGTTGTATCCGACCAAGTGGCGGGCGAACATAAATCATTGGGGTTGATGGACTCAACACTTGTTTCCGCCGACGGAACATTATTGGCTGACCCACCACATGGCACAGCACCGGATTTAGAACCCGCATGGCATGAGAAAAAAATCTTGCTCGCAAATCCTGCCGCGCACATCTTTGCCTATGCCGAAGCCATCCGCCATAAAGCCGAATTAAACGGTCAAGCAGAAGGCGTTAATCTTGCCAAGAAATTGAAATTGGCGGTTGTTGAGACTATCGAAACAGGATTAAAAACAGGCGCGCTCACTGGTGACCTTGCACCTGACCGTACCAAGTCCATCAGTGGTCAACAATTTATCGCCAATGTGCGCGATACATTTGCATCAATGATTGCCAGAGATGGCGCCAAAAAATTGGCAGTATAATTGCCCATCTAACAATTACTTTCGGAAAACCATCTTTGGCATAAAGGCACAGATGGTTTTTCATTATTAAAAGCGATTGATGTATTTCTTACTTTCTGGTTGTCAAACTCCCCATTTCACCTAGGTTTAAAAGGTGAACAATTTCAAACCTAAAGGAATTGCTATGGTTGCCCAAGATATGCCGTTACTCACCACTATCGCTTTGGGTTTGAGCGCGGCTTTTGTCTGTGGAATGATCGCCCATAAATTGAAACTTCCTGCCATTGTCGGTTTTCTTGTCGCGGGCATTATTATCGGCCCTTTTACCCCCGGATATGTTGCCGACGCCCATGTGGCAGAACAACTCTCAGAAATCGGTATTGTGTTGCTGATGTTTGGCGTAGGGTTGCATTTCTCTCTTAAAGATTTAATGGATGTGCGGCGCATTGCACTTCCCGGGGCTGTCGTTCAAATTGTGGTGGCGATTGCGATGGGGGTGGCCGTGACCCATTGCTGGGGCTGGCCTCTTGAATCCGGATTATTATTCGGGTTAGCGTGTTCGGTTGCCAGTACGGTTGTTCTCCTCCGCGCGCTTGAAGATAACCACCTGACACAAACCGCCAATGGTCGTATTGCGATTGGTTGGTTGATTGTTGAAGATTTGGTGATGGTATTGGCATTGGTCTTCGTTCCTGCTTTGGCGGGGCTGGGTCAAGCGGGTGAAGAAGGCACGACTGAAGGAATGGCTCAAACCATTCTCATTGCCGTTGCAAAAATTTCCTTATTTGTGGTGTTTATGTTGGTGATCGGTAACCGCGTGCTGCCGTGGGTTCTCAACCTTGTTGCGGCAACCCGCTCGCGGGAATTATTTACCCTTGCGGTCTTTGCGGTGGCGGTTGGGGTTGCCTTTGGGGCAGGGAAAATCTTCGGGGTTTCTCTGGCATTGGGTGCCTTCTTCTCTGGCATGATGATCCGCGAATCCCATTTAAGCCAAGAGGTGGCGGAACGTGCTTTGCCGTTCCAAGATGCTTTCGCCGTTCTGTTCTTTGTCTCTGTTGGGATGCTCTTTAACCCCCAGATTTTAATGACTCATCCATTAGAGGTGCTGTCCTGTGTTCTGATTATTATGGTCGGGAAATCGGCCGCAGCATTTTTGATTGTGATGCTATTTCGTTACCCTCTTAAAACAGGGCTATTGGTGTCCGCAGGTCTTGCCCAGATTGGGGAATTTTCCTTTATCCTTGTCGCTATGGGCGTGTCCCTTAAAATCCTGCCACCGGAGGGGCGCGATATTATTCTGGCGGGGGCATTGATTTCCATCTCGCTGAACCCGATTACCTTCCTTGGGTCACGATTAATCTTTGATCTTTTTGAAAGTAATAAATTTCTATGTCGTTTTTTTGATATGCGGGATGAGGATGGCTTGGCGCATTTGACCGATGAAGAAGTCGAAGAATTAAGACGGACCGTCATTCTGGTTGGCGCGGGGCAGGTCGGTGGATATATCTGCGATAATATTGAGGCCAGAAATACGGAGCTGGTGATCATAGAAACCAACCGTCAACGTGTCGAGGCACTCCGCCAACAAGGTTACCATGCCATCGCGGGCGATGCGGGGTCAGAGGAGACTTTGCGAGAGGCTTTAATTGATAAAGCCAAAGCCTTGGTGATTGTTATTCCCGACCCGTTTGAAGCAGGGCGTATTGTCGATGCCGCGCGTGATGTCCGTCCAGATATTAAAATTATTGTCGTTGACCGCTTTCATAACCATGATGAAAGCATCTTTAATGACCATGATGTGGATGTGAAGGTCAGAAGCTTTGAAGAGGTTGGACGATCTATTTTGGGGCATATTGAAGATATAAAATCTTAGGCCATTGCGCATTCTGCGGTTTGTACGGTGGGGGTTGTTACAGGACTTCTATTTTTTCTTAGTTGGAGAATAAATTCATTCGTCAGCATGGATGTTAAGACATCCATATTCTTTCGGGCGTAACATACGGCGGATGTACTGGCAATTCGGTAGGCAGAGGTTAATTTGTTTTTGCGTAAAGTGCCGCCAGTATCCACAAGGTCGGCAACCACATCAGCCAGTCCCATGCGAATGGATGATTCAACACTGCCTTCACGGACAAAAATTTCTGAAGCCTCAATGTTGTTTTTCTTGAGCCATTCTTCCAAAATATTTGGATATGATGTCGCAATTCTTAAGCCATTCACATCAGCAGGACTTTTAAAATTCTGGAGCAATTCATCGGGGACAGCCAAATCGAATGTGCACCCTGCAATTCCTAAATCAAGTTTTATATCTGGTTTTTCAAAAGCTGGGTCTTTGCCACATGTGTTTTCGGTGGCAACGTCACTGCCGATGATGGCTAAATCAACAACCTTTCTTTCCATGAGAAGCAAGGCATCAGCGGCGCGGACAAATTCCACACGGATTTTGGGGATGTTACCGTTGATATCAACCAGAACGCCTGTTTCGCCATCCTCTGCGAGCATAAAGCCTTTGGATTTTAAATACGCGATAATTGGATTTTTTAATTTTTCCTGTTTAGGTAGAGCAAGGGTCAGGCCGTTGAGGGAGGTTTGTGTTTGCATCGTCTTTATCTTTAATCTTTATGTTTTGTTGTTGTGTTATCAAAGTAATACAGTGATACAAATCTGTCAAGAAAGTTTTTAATGTTATATTGTAACAATATAAAAAATATGCATAGATGTCCAAAATGAAAGGCCAAGCTATGACGATCTTGAAAACTGAATCCATTACGGTGAAATACGGTGCATCATCGCCCACCTTGAAATTCCCTGATTTAACAGTGAATAAGAATGACAAGATTTTATTATTGGGCGACTCTGGTTGCGGGAAAACAAGTTTCCTGTCTGTGATTGCAGGGTTGTTGCAACCGACCAGTGGCAAAGTTTTTGTTCAGGATTGCGACATTTATAAACTGGGCGTACGGGAACGCGACCATTTGCGGGGAAAAACATTCGGGTTTGTATTCCAGACTTTGCATCTTCTTCCTTCTCTCACGATTGCACAAAATATCCTTCTGGCGGCGGATATGGCAGGGGTTATGCCACCCGCAGACAGACTGAAAAATCTTTTATCGTCCTTGGGGTTGTCGGATAAGGCGCATCATAAGCCGTCTGAGCTCAGCCAAGGGCAACAGCAACGGGCGGCTTTGGCGCGGGCGATTTTCAATTTCCCGGCGATGGTGATCGCGGACGAACCGACCTCCTCACTTGATGATAAGAACGCCAATATCGTGATGGATTTGCTGGAACAACAGGCGAAGGAGTCGGGGAGTGCCTTATTGGTTGCAACCCATGATCACCGCATTAAGGCCAGATTTGACCATGTGATTGATTTGACATCCGTATCCCAGAAAGAGGTGGCATAATGAATATAGTCTCTTTGGCCGTCAAAGGTCTGCAACATAAACCGCTGCACACCACACTCAGTATTCTGGCAACCATCATGGGGGTCGCCATGCTGACAGCAGTATTCCTGATCTCTGGCGGCATCAGTGATGGCCTGAAACGCAATAGCGGCGGCATTGATGTGGTAGCGGGCGCGAAAGGAAGTCCGTTGCAATTAATTTTATCAAGCGTGTATCATACCGATGTGCCGATCGGAAATATTGATATATCCGATTTCGATAATATTAAGCGTAACCCGATGGTGAGACAGGCCATTCCGATTGTGGTCGGCGATAATTTCAAAGGGTGGCGCGTTGTGGGGACAACCCCGGAATTCCTCAATCTCTATCAGGCCAAATTTGCAGAAGGTAATGTCTTCGCACAACCGTTCGAAGTTGTAGCGGGCGCAAATACCACGGTGAAAATGGGCGAAGAATTTGCCGCCCGTCACGGTTTTGCTGCGGATAGTGATGATGTGCATGATTTTCATCTCTATAAGGTCGTCGGGCGTCTCGCCCCAACGGGAACGGTGATTGATAGGTTATTGCTGACCCCGTATGTCAGTGTTCAACAATTACACTCCCATTTGGACGAAGATGAAAAGCATAATCATGATGAGGCTGAAGAAGAACTGGCCATGGCGCACCAAATCACTGCGATTTTGATCAAGGCCAAAAATGGGGCGGGTGTGATGAACCTCCCGCGTATGATCAACCATAATGAGCGGATGCAGGCGGCCAACCCCGGTTATGAACTGGCGCGCCTCTCAAAAAGTTTCGGTGTGGGCAGGGATGTTTTGAATGCGCTGGGGTTGTCGATCCTTGTCTTATCCGTCCTGATGCTATTTTCAACACTCGCGTCCTCCCTGACCGAACGCCGCCATGATATGGCTGTGCTGCGGGTACTGGGCGCATCTCCTGCTAAATTGTTTGCGACCTTAATGATCGAGGGGGTATTGGTTGCGGGGTGTGGTGCATTGATCGGGATTGCTGCGGGACATATTCTGGCTTATTCTTTGACTGGTCTGCTCGGAAGTTTTGAAGGCATTATTGTGCGCGGGGATTTTCTGACCCTTCATGCGTTTGATGTTGTCCTCTTCGTCATCGGCTGTGGCGCTGGGATTCTGGCAGCTCTTCCTGCAGCAATTTCTGCAGCACGGACAGACATTGCGCGGTTGTTGGTAAAGGGATAGGTCATATGAAACGGTTTTTATTGATATGTTGTTTTATGGCGTTCATGCCAACACATGTCTATGCGCTGCAATATGAAGAAGGCGCAGATGCCCCGACACGAACTCTTGAAGATTTTATCAAGGATTATGTTGATATTCCAAAAGGTGGTCTGGACTGGAAGGTTCTGGGTAAAACAAAGGTCATCAATGTGGAAACCAAGGATGAGCAAGGGATGGATCTGGTTTACCAGAAACCCGAATTTCCTGAAGAGGTCAAGGCTTTAGATAAAACCAAAATCCGTATCAAGGGGTATATGTTCCCACTGGATTCAGATGAACAACAAAGCCAATTCCTGTTTGGCCCGTTTCCCCTGAATTGCCCGTTTCAGTATCATGTGAGCCCCGCACTGGTGATCGAAGCGCATACAGCCAAAGATTTTCCGATCAAATTTTCCTATGACCCGTTGATCATTGAGGGTACACTGGAACTTGTTCCGGAAGATAAAGATCTCTCAACCTTTTATCGTTTGCGGGATATAAAACTGATTAAGGAATAAGGTTATATGACCCATCAAAAGGACATTTTAAAACAAGTTGCAGAATATTGTGCTGAAAAGGGAATTCGGTTTACGGAGCCGCGCCAATTTGTTCTGGAAATTATTGCAAACGCCCAAAAGCCGATCGGGGCTTATGATGTGCTTGCCGAACTGGGCAAGAAAATAGATAACCCCAAACCGCCGACGGCTTACCGCGCCATTGAATTTCTATCCGAACACGGCTTTATTCATCGTATTGAAAGCCTAAACGCCTATGTGATTTGCCACAGTGATCATCTGCACCAAGGATCACAATTCATGATCTGTGATGACTGCGGCACAGTTGTTGAAACCCATCTTTGCCATCTGCCCCAACCATTGATCAGCAAAACTGTTGAAGCTGGCTTCCACCTCGCCCGCTGGAATGTCGAATTGCATGGGCAATGTGGAAAATGTTATCAAGGGTGAATGTGCAGTGCCCTTACAGTGTTATGTTGATGAGAGTTCTGACGGAGAATGTAAGCATACAGTTGTTATGGCAGGCTATATTTTAGAAGAAGAGCTATGGAAAGAATTTAGTTCAGAATGGAATGATACACTAAAATCTCAAAATAGGACTTTCTACCATTCTAACAATAAAATATATAATTCTACAAAATCGAAAATAAAGGCTGAAGCACTTTATCGTGTAATAGAAAAATATATAAATTCTTCGATCTATGTAAGTGTACATATCCCAACATATAGAAATATTATAAATAAATACCCATTCTCTCAATCTTTGAAGGAGTTACCTAATTTTAAAGTGCTGAATGATCCCCACTTGTTTATGTACCAAGCTTTTTTTGAACTTGCATTGTGGGATGTCGAAAAGCTGGGTATTACGGAGCCAATCAATTTTATTTTTGATGATACTTCTAAGTACAAGCGCTTAATTACAGATGCGTTTAAATATACATTTTACTCTGCAGAAAAGCTCGGAATACCTGTAGATAAACTAGGGGCATTTCCCGCCTTTATGGATGATAAACTTAATGCGCCTTTGCAAGCCGCTGATTTATTAGCAAGGATGATTAGAACTGCTCTTGTTAATGGAAATGATTGGGATGGCTCAAAGATGCCGTGGAAGAAAAGTAAATCAGTTTATTGTTTAAATGTAGAATTGGACGAGAGGTATTTTTTAAACAGATTTGATCAGTCTTTTTCTAAGCAAAATATGGATGTTTATGAGATATATAGCAACAGTTCCAATAACTAGATTGCATGATGCAAGATAATTTTTATAGTTAGAGTAATGCTCAGCGAGTATAAAACACTCTTTTTATTTGTACTTTTGTTGCAGAATTTCAGATTGAAGCTCATAAACCCATTGCAAAATAAGGGTGTTCTCCTTATGTGTAAGTATGACATTTTCAGAAAACATTTTAGAATTTATTACCCATTTCGAAAACAGCCTTAAAGACGATAGTTTTGTGAAGCTCTCGCTTGACCATTATAAGGGGGGCGAAGAGGGTCTAAAGTCTATTCATCTGCGCCGCATTTTGATTAAGCGGGAAGAAAAGCTGAGCTTTACATATCGTTATAAAACCCGCGACATTGTTAAAAATTACGGGAAGATTGATGCGGTTTTAAATATCCATGAAGCTTTGCAAAACGGGTTTGAATTGGGGGCGCTCTGCACAACGTCGTTCGATCTGATCCTTGATAAAAAATCATTGAAACGAAAATCCCCAAGCCACAAAGAACAACCCTCCCTCGACCATGACCGCAGCAAAGCCAGATTGATCGCGCCAGAGGGGAAGGCTTATCTGCAGGCGTTAGGCATTACAGACGCCACGGGACATGTCTTTAAAAGCGGACAGGATAAATTCCGCCAGATTAACAAATATGTTGAAATCCTTGGTGGTCTTATCAAGCATATCCCTGCCGACAAGGTGAAAAAGATTGTCGATATGGGGGCGGGGAAAGGATATTTGACCTTTGCCCTTTATGATTATTTGGCGGGCGCTGGGTTTCAGGCAGAGGTGATCGGTGTTGAATATCGCGCTGATCTGGTTGATCTTTGCAACAAAATTGCTGCAGATACGGGCTATGACCGTTTGAAATTTGCCGAGGGTACCGTCATGAATTTTGATTGTACCGATGCCAATATCGTCATCGCCCTCCATGCCTGCGACACCGCAACCGATGATGCAATTTTCAAAGGTATTCAGGCAGGGGCAGAATTAATTGTGGTTGCCCCCTGTTGTCATAAACAAATCCGCCGCGAGATGGAAGGGTATCCCGTCCAGAATGAGTTGGATTTCTTAATGAAGTACGGAACATTCGTTGAGCGTCAGGCTGAGATGGTGACGGACGGTCTCCGTGCGCTGATCTTGGAATATTGCGGCTATTCAACCAAAGTATTCGAATTCATCTCCGACGCCCATACCCCGAAAAACGTCATGATTGTGGGGACGCGCAATCATTCATCAGAGGGGCGCGATCCAGCCATTTTGGGCAAAATAAAATCCACCAAATCCTTCTTCGGAATAGATCAACATCACTTGGAAAGACTTTTGGGGATTTAAAAAACCGAACAATCCAAGGATGATAATCACTCTCGTTCTTAAAGCGAGCCATCTTATTCTTTTGATTTATTGCAATAGTCTCATGGTTGCAAAAATGCAATTTTTACGATTATTCAGAAATAAATGTGCACAAAAGTTTTTTTTTAAAATTTTTTAAACATTTTCTATGGAGCAACGCAACAAAATGGTGCATCATGTGAAATCTTGTTTTAAAATTTAGTCAGTTATTAAGATACCAATGTATGCCAATCTGAAAACAATTGCTCTTTCTTTAATCATACTCACGCTTGTGGGGAGCGTCTCTGTTTTTGCGGCAGAGTCTGGTTATAGCTCTGCCTCAGTTGGGCGATCCTATGATAGCTCCGAAGTCAGTGCGCAGACTGAAGCCCAACAAAATATTTCAGAGATATTTAATAATCTAGAGACTGTTGGGAGTAGCTATAACGGTGGCGGAAGTTCTGCAGCGGGTTTGGCTCTTGTTGATTCTGCATGTCGTGCCGCCATCGAACGTTCTATGAAGGCCAGATTATTTTTAGGAATGAAGGATTCTCTCACCCCTTCTGTTGTTCTTCCTTCCGCCGTTGATGCTTATGTGAGTCAAAAAGTTCGCAACTTCGGTCAAGGGGCGATGAGCCAGCTATGCGCGGCACTGAAAGGTGAGACCATTCAATCCCCTGAGTTTTCTCAGGATATGAAAGACAGTCTTAGAAACGAGTTTATTCCTCAAATTTTGTCCTTTGGGCAAGATATGGCGCATAGTAGCGGTATTCCGTTCCTCTCCCGTCTTGAGATTGAGATGGGAACATCTCAAAAAAGCCTCATCGGCTCAATCACTTCTGTTCAGCCATTGTGGCAGGACGAGAATGATCTTCATCATGTTTTTGCACAATTATCATGGTATAAAGCCCCTGACACTGTTTCTGACAACGGCGAAGCCACACAATATGATACTTATAATGCTGGTATGGCCTATCGCTATTTGACCCCAGATAAAAATTATCTGTATGGGGCCAATATGTTTTTTGACTATGCCCCACATAAAAATCATACACGAATGAGTCTGGGTGTTGATGCGCGGACATCTCAACTTGCTGTCTCTGCTAACCGTTATATACCGCTTTCCACATGGAGAAGTGTTGATACGTATGACGAAGAGCGCGCTGCGGCTGGTTGGGATACAGAAATTCGCGGGCAAGTGCCAGAACTGCCGAGTTGGACTGGAATTGTAAAAGGCTATCAGTGGGATGGGTTTAATGAGGGGAGCAAATTATATGGAGCGCAGGCCGCCGTTGAATATTCCCCTGTTCCTGCATTTGCCGTGCGGGTCGGTGTTCGTGATGAATCGGAGGGGGCGGCCTCTCTGGAGGGGGCTCTTCGTTTCAATTGGAGATTTGATCAACCCCAAGATCTTCAATTCAAACCAAGAACGGAATTGGCCTCTGTTGCCGACTATGTGTATGAAAAAGTACAACGCGAAAATATTATTCGGGTCAAACAGCGTCGTAAGGCATCCTCAAAACTGACTGTTATTGAAACGACAGGGGCGAATTCCGCGATTGAGACGACTGGTTCAAGCTCACTTAGCGTAGGGCAATCATTGCTGATGCCGGTCACTGTGACGACAGCCAATTCCGTGGGCGCAATTTCCCGCCTTCGTTTCAGCGATGGGTCGGTGTTGACATCGGGGCAGAATACCCAAGTTAGGGTTGAACCTAATCTGATCACCCTGATAACTGGATCTATCCAATATGTGAATAATGGCATTGTCCAAAATATCATTGTTCCGGGCGGAACAATTGCCCTTCATGGAACGGATCTGGATGTTGTATCAAACGGTGTGGACTCAACTGTACGCTTGCGTGATGGATCTGTTACTTTCACAGGAAGCGTTTCCGGATCAGCCACATTGGCTCCGGAACAAATGGCGCAATCGATTACTGGGATTGTTGGTACTGTTGCAACAGGATCGGCTACTTATATTACGCATACCGATACAGTTAGTACGCAGATCGACCGCATTGCCGACCCACAAAATGGCCCTAAAGTTTCACCTTATCCTTATGAGGCTCCAAGAATTGTTTCAGACAACATGTCGATTGGGGGATCTATTGAGTTCGGGCTAAGGTTTAATGATGCTGTGACAGTGTCAGGCGGCACGCCTCAACTTGCGTTCACAATTAATGGAACACCGCGTGTTGCAAATTATGTTAGCGGTAGCGGCACAAAAGATCTTCGATTTAACTATACTGTTCTTGCCCCGGACGTCAGCGCAACAACGCTTACTGTGAATGGCCTCAATAAAAACGGCGCATCGATCATGGGGAATGGTAAAGATGCTGTGACGACCATTGCTGATGTTACCCTGTCGCTTTCTAGTGGTGGTGGTGACGTTATTGCGCCAAGCGGATATACGGCTGCGTTTACAACATCCCCTATCAATGATTCAAACGTAACTGCTGCAGCTTTCACAATATCGTCTGCAGAAGTTGGGGCAACATATTCTTATACAATTAGCAGCTCGGGCGGCGGCGCAAACGTGACTGGTAACGGGACGGTGTCTACCACCACTCAACCCGTCACAGGTATCAATCTGACGGGGCTTGCTGACGGAACGTTAACAGTTTCTGTGACGCTAACTGATTCAAGTTCAAATGCAGGCACTGCAGTTACAAACACGGTCTTGAAAAACACTAGTGCGCCTGCGGGCTATTCCGTGGCCTTTACAACTGATCCTGTCAATAATAGTAACAAATCCGCTGTTGCCTTTGATGTATCGGTTGCGGAGGTCGGCTCAACTTATAGCTATACAATTACCGATGGAACGACAACCATTGGCCCATTTACTGGAACAATTACAACTGCCACACAGTCCTTCACGGGGATTGATGTGTCTAGTCTGACGGATACAACATTAACAGTTTCAATGACCTTAACGGATGCAGGAAATAATACAGGAATTGCGGCAACTGACACAGTTGTAAAAGACATCGTAGCCCCTACCATCGTGTCTGTGACAGTTGTAGATGGAACTTATGAGCCATAGGCATAGACTATCTTAATTTTATTTAAACGCAGGGTTAGCAAAGTTTGCAGAGTGGAATTAAATAACTCTTACAAACTTTGCCAACCCTGCGTTTTTAAATGTCTGATTTGTAATTGGGGTAACTTTAGAATCGATTCGATTCTAAAGCAGTTTTGAATAGCCATTAGGTGAGTTTTGGAAACTAAAGTCTCCCATTTTGCTCCCAAATATTGGTATAATTCTGAAATTTTATTGTTATTAAAGTTGTCCCCATTTCCCACAGCCCCTCTTAGAAAACTGATTCAATTCAATTTTTACGGAGAGTCTTGAGGGAGCGGGGGTTGCAGAATTTGTTTTTTTAGCGCAAGACTTCTTGCATCTCAGACACGAGATATAGTAGGTTAATGAGTAGGACAATCACAACAGGTTGTGTTTTCGATACAATCTGACCTCATTGGAAATTAGTTATTTTATTACAAAAAACTCGCACGAAGCGAGTTAAGGGGAGTTTAAGTCATGTTTGATGTTGCACAAATGGAACGCGGAAATCGGATCACAATTGATAAGTCTCGCGATTCAAGATTAACACCATTCGGTATTGCCACCTTGGTGGACCGTTATTTGATGCCTGAAGAAGGCCCACAGGATTTATTCGCGCGTGTTGCCATGTATTATGGCGACGATTCTGCCCACGCACAGCGCGTTTATGACTATATCTCGAAATTGTGGTTTATGCCCGCGACACCAATTCTGTCAAATGGCGGCACAAGCCGTGGTTTGCCGATTTCCTGCTTCCTGAATGAAACAAACGACTCTCTGGAAGACATTGTCTCCCTCTGGAACGAAAATGTCTGGTTGGCCTCCTTGGGCGGCGGTATCGGCTCATACTGGGGCAATGTTCGCTCGATTGGTGAAAAGGTTGGTCGTAACGGAAAAACATCTGGTATCGTTCCGTTTATTCGCGTTATGGATTCTTTGACCCTTGCGATTTCCCAAGGCTCCCTCCGTCGTGGATCGGCTGCGATTTATCTGCCGATTGACCATCCTGAAATCGAAGAATTTCTTGAAATTCGCCGCCCGACTGGTGGTGACCCTAACCGTAAAGCATTAAACCTTCACCACGGTATTCTGGTGCCTGATGCCTTTATGCACGCTGTTGCAAATGACGAGGAATGGGCGTTGCGTTCACCAAAGGACAAAGCGATTATCTCCCGCGTGAAAGCACGCGATTTGTGGGTACGCCTTCTGACCGCCCGCATTGAAACAGGTGAGCCATATATCATCTATATCGACCATGTGAATAGCAGTATCCCTGAACATCACAAAATGGCTGGACTGAACGTCAAGATGTCCAACCTCTGTTCTGAAATTACTCTGCCAACTGGCCGTGACCATTTGGGTAATGACAGAACGGCAGTTTGCTGCTTGTCTTCCTTGAACCTCGAAACATTCGAAGAATGGCATGATCACCCGACCTTTATCGAAGACGTGATGCGTTTCCTTGATAACGTGTTGACCGACTTCATTGAAAAAGCACCGGACTCCATGA
>Ga0155195_131_pt1 | contig 22951 bp, 23 predicted proteins | sample RifCSPhighO2_02_FD_106163 | JGI IMG/M metagenome (GOLD analysis project Ga0155195, IMG submission 106163) | Alphaproteobacteria bacterium RIFCSPHIGHO2_02_FULL_46_13
CGTTTTTTCTTTGCCCAGCGGAGTGCGGCGATTTTATCATCATCGCGGGTTCTCTGTGGCAACATCTCTTCAATCAATTCGGGCGGCACACCTTTCTGACGGAGGGTCATGGTCATGCGGGTGAGTGAGAGGCCTTTGTTATTGAGCGAGTTGATCAGAATTCGCGTATAGTTCTGGTCATTCAGATAGCCCAGATTTTCAAATTTTTGGACAACGGCGTCGAGCAGGGGCAGCAATTGGTCTTTTTCCTGTTCGGGATGTTCGCGGCAGGACAGATCGATTTTCCGCTCCATCACCTTGCGGAATTGGGCAACCGAGGCCGAAAAACGCTGTAAATAGTACGCGCCAGCATTTTCAAGGTAGCTGGCGGTTATTTTTTTACGCTTTTTCTGCTTGTTTTGAAGGTTAGGGGTTGATTTTTTGTCCATCAGTGCTTTTCTCATAAGGCTAATCATCTTAAAAGGAAAATCCGTATATGTCCACTTCATCACAGTTCGAAGCCCTTAATCCCCGTATTATTGGAAGGTGCAATTGGGTGGGAATTGTGACCCTGATCCAGAAAGAGGTCGGGCGTTTCCTCAATGTTTATATGCAGACGATTGTTGCGCCTGTTATTACCCTCTTGATGTTCTTTGCTGTTTTTGGTGTGTCCCTGCGTCAGCATGCGGGCGATGAGACAGGTGTTTCGGCACTCGCCTTCCTCGCCCCCGGTTTGTTGATGATGACGATGATCCAGAACGCGTTTGCCAACCCTGCGTCATCCCTGATTATCGCGAAGGTTCAGGGGAATATTGTTGATGTGTTGATGCCCCCGCTGGCGGCGTGGGAAATCCTTACCGGCATGATGATCGGGGCGTTGCTGCGGTGTCTGATGATCGGTGTGTTGGGCTTTGCCATGATGCGGTTGATTATGCCCTTGCCTGTCCATAGTATCGGCCTCATTCTCGGGTTCGGGTTGTTGGGGAATATCCTGATGGCGGCTTTGGGGATTATTGCTGGGCTGTGGGCCGAAAAATTCGATCATATGGCCACCATCACTAATTTTGTTGTTACTCCCCTGACTTTTCTGTCGGGGACATTTTATGCCTTGTCAGCGTTGCCCCCTTTCTGGCAAAGTCTGGCGCAGTTAAATCCGTTTTTCTATATGATTGACGGGTTTCGCTCGGGCTTTATCGGTTTTGCTGAAACAAACCATCATGTCGGATTAATGTTGATCACGGGTATTGATGTTGTGTTGGTCATACTGGCCTGGGTGATGTTGCGAACAGGATATAAAACGAAATTCTAAAAATGGTTATGCGATGACAGATGATAATAAGATGAACGAGGCGGACAGTATTGTTCAATTTCCTGTTCCTGATGACAGCCACTTTCTAACCTTCGATTTGGAACGCGCCAATTTGCGCGGACGGATTTTGCGGTTGGGCAAAGTGTTGGACACTATTTTATCGCCGCATCAATTCCCCGAAGTGATCGAGAAATTGATGGTCGAGACAGTGACTTTGTCCGTCTTGTTATCATCGATGCTGAAATATGAAGGCATCTTTATTTTACAGGCGCAGAGCGACGGTTTGTTAAGTCGTTTGGTATCGGACATCACATCCGCAGGCGAAGTGCGCGCCACGGCGGGGTTTAACCGTGACGAACTGGAACAGCTTTTGAAAAAGAATCCTACGCCTCAAGTGTCTGACCTATTGGGCAAAGGATATCTGGCCTTTACGGTTGACCAAGGCGAGTTTACCGAGCGGTACCAAGGGATTGTCGAACTCAAACAAACATTACTCGAGAGCATTCATCATTATTTTTCGCAGTCCGAACAAATCGGCACGGCCATTAAAATGGCGGTGGGCAAGGGCGATGACGGCAAATGGCGTGCGGGTGCCATTATGTTACAACACACCCCCGACCATTCTAACATTCCGCAGGATAGTAAACCGATTGCCGAAAACTGGAACAGGGCGCAGATATTGTTGGAGACCTGTACCGATGTCGAATTACTGGACAGTAAACTCCATGATGAAACATTGCTCTATCGTCTGTTCCACGAGGAAGGCGTTATCATTTATAAACCGCAACGCATTACCAAAGGATGCCGTTGCACCCCTGAAAAATTGAAAGGCGTTTTGTCAATGTTGTCAGCCGATGATCTGGATCATGCGGCCAATGACGGTAAAATTACGATGACGTGTGAGTTCTGTAATAAGGATTTTGATTTCTTGAAAGATGAACTTTAAGAAAACGGCTGATTTTTTAAGCCTTTGAAATAATTGTATTTTTTCGACATTCAATAGTTCGTTTTTTCTGTTTTGGATCCCTGTGCAAGCAGGGATCTATTAGTTCGTTCCCAGAAATTTTGAAATGCAGAGGATTGAGTTTTGATCCAAAAATAAACCTACACAAATGCCCGCGATGAGGTGCGGGGGTAGGAGGGGGCGGATTGTCTGCTTGTAGTATAGGAAATTATGCCTAGATTGTCAAGGGGGGATTTTTCCATCGTCATTGCGAGCGTAGCGAAGCAATCCAGAAATAGGTGGGCGGCAAGAAGATGGATTGCCACGTCGGCGTTGCCTCCTCGCAATGACGAGAAGGGCGGGAATAAAAAAGGCCGATGAAAATCATCGGCCTTTTTTGAATTCATTTGTTTGGCTTATTTCACGCCATTACTTAACAAAAGTGATTTCGGCGCGGCGGTTGGCTGGTTCGCGGACTTCGTCTGCGGTTGGAACCATCAGATTGTCTTCGCCTTTGCTGTCAACCAACAACAGGTTGGCATCAATACCACGGGCGACCAAGGCATCGCGTACAGCATTTGCACGTTTTGCAGAGAGGCGTTTGTTGTATTTTTTGCTACCCGATGTATCGGTGTAACCGATGATATTTACGGAACGGATATTTTGTTTTTTGACTTCGGCAGCAACAGAGTCAATCACGCTTGCTCCGCCTGCATCAACTTTGGATGCATTGAAATCAAAGAACACCAGATATTTTGCATCTTCAGGAGCCATCGCGCCGTTTGGAGCAGCCATAGCAGTTACCGGAGGCATCATATCTTCAGGAGCAGGAGGGGCAACAGCGCCGCCGATTGCATTCAACGCATCCATGAATTGTTGTTTGCAAGCAGATACGCCTTTGTTCTGCCAGTTTTCTTCTTGTTGTTCGATCCAGCAGTCAAAACGAGCTTGGGCAACAGCGGCTTGTTTTGGCATTGTCTCACGCGCGCCGCGATCAAGAGCGATCACGAGTTGTGAACGTGCAGATGTTAATTCTTCGATATGTTCCGGTTTCAGGTTCCAATCGGAGATTGGTTCAGGCAGAACGATTTCACCAGCTGCAGTTGCAAGGCCTTTGCGGGCGAAGTGCAATGCGTCAGCATAATCGAAACCGATATTTTGTTCATGGTTGGCATAGTCGCGATACTCAGCAGCAAGGGCTTGAGTAAATGGGCTACCCACGGCTTTGACTTCGTTCAAAGCCTCAACTTCGGAATGGCTCTTGAAACCGGAACATCCTGCTAATGTCAGGGATGTGGCGGCAACAAGTGCAGCGAAAGAAATACCGCGAAAAACTTGCATGTGATTGCTCCTCTATAGAGTCTAAAATTTATATGTCCAAGGTTTTTACCTGTCTAAGGTATGGTTTGTAAAGGATGTTTTTCCCTATTTTGGGGATATTAACAGGTGAGAGCACAAAAATACGCTCTATTCATTCTTTTCTTGACTTATCGGACGCGGTTCTTGTATCTTCACGCCACCCCAAGATGGTTTGTCATAAATTTCGATCTATTTCTCTGAATAGGGTACGGCGGGTCGAAATACGGGGATCAAAAAAGTAATAAAAACAACACATTAAGTATTAAGGAGTTCCCCCAGATGCAAAAACCTCTTGCAGGCCTAAACGTCGCGATTCTGATCGCCAACGGTTTTCACGAAATTGAAATGACAAGTTTCCAACGCGCTCTCTTAGAAGCAGGCGCTTCCCCAAAAATTATCAGCGTCGAATCATCACTGGCTCATGGCTGGCAAGGTAAAGGCTGGGGACATTATCACCCTGTTGATAAACATCTCTCTGACGCACTGGCTGCGGATTATGATGTCTTGCTGGTGCCGAGCGGATATCGCGGACATGAAAAACTGAAACAAACTGCACATACCCGCCGTTTTATCGGTGGATTTATGATGGCTTTCAAACCTGTTCTCGCCATGGGCGATGCGGTTAAAATGATGGCTGAAATCGGCGTGATTAAAGGAATGATGGTTGCGGCTTCGGAAGATGTTCGTCCTGCTTTGGCAGAAAATGCTGTAATCGTGTCTGAAAACTCACCGACCATTCATAACAATTTGATGAGCATGTTGTCCGAACCTGAAAATATGCAGGAATCGGTTGCATCCTTTATCACATTTGTAGAGAATATGCGTGCAGAGGCAAGTAAGGCTGAAGACGACGACGCTCAACAAGCGGCTTAGTTACATTTAGAATTTAAACCCCTCTCACCCTTTATCAGGCGAGAGGGGTTTTTTAATAGACAGAGAACAAAAATATGCGCGCAGATATCCAATCGATTATTGATTCCATTTCTTATTCCATCGAACTATTACGGAGGCATCTTTGACTGGCCTGTTGCTGTCTTGCGTTTGGAAGAATTAGAGTCGCTTGCCGCCAGCCCCGATTTGTGGAATGACCCCGATAAGGCGCAGAAACTGATGCGCGAGAAGAATCGGCTTGAGGCACAAATCAATCAAGTTCGTAAAATCGAAAATAGTTTGAAGGATCAAATCGGCCTGATTGAAATGGCTGAATCAGAAGGTGAAGATTCTCTGATTACCGAAGCGATTGCCAACCTGAAATCTCTTGAAAAAGAATCGGGGAAATTGCAATTGCAAAGTCTGCTCTCCGGTGAGGCGGACGGGAATGATGCCTATCTGGAAATCAATGCGGGAGCGGGGGGTACGGAGTCTTGCGATTGGGCGGCGATGCTGCTTCGCATGTACACACGGTGGGCGGAACAGCACGGGTATAAAGTTGCGTTACTGGATGAAACCGAAGGCGACGGGGCAGGGATAAAATCGACCACCATTCGCATTGAGGGGTATCAGGCATACGGCTGGTTAAAACATGAAAGCGGTGTGCATCGGTTGGTGCGGATATCGCCTTTTGATTCTGCGGCGCGGAGGCATACTAGTTTTGCATCTGTGTCTGTCTCGCCCGTGGTTGATGAAAATATCGACATTGAAATATTGGATAAAGATTTGCGGGTGGATACATACCGTTCCAGCGGCGCGGGCGGGCAGCACGTTAACAAGACCGATTCGGCTGTACGCCTCACCCACTTGCCCACAGGGATTGCGGTTGCGTGCCAGAATGAACGATCCCAGCATCAGAACAGGGCGCAGGCCATGGCGATGCTCAAAGCCAGATTATATGAGGCGGAGTTGAAAAAACGCGAAGCCGCGAGCAATGCCCAATATGATTCGAAAACCGAAATCGGCTGGGGGCATCAAATACGTTCCTATGTCTTGCAACCCTATCAGATGATTAAAGATTTGCGGACGGGCGTTGAGCGGACCGATAGCCAAGTTGTCCTTGATGGTGATCTGGATGATTACCTGCATGCATCCCTTGCCCTGAAATTGGGTGGAGAATCTGGTAAAATTGAGGATATTGCTTGATTTAGGCGGTCTGACCGTTGCGAACACCCCCGAATTGCGCTAAACAATCTGAGAGCCATCAGGCTCTTTGATTGGCTTCAGCCTTTGATTTTGAGGGGATTTTAAGATGAATATTGGATTGATGGCAAGAACGCCTCTGTTGGTTGCGCTTTTTCTGGGAACAACGCTCGGTGGACTTACACAAAGTTATGCAGGGTTTCAGGTCACGGATCAGGCTGCTCCCCAAGCTCCGGCTCCGGTCATTGTATCCAATGTTCAAATGGATGGCTCACCATTGCCGCCAGTTGCAAAAACAAAAGCTCTGGAAATTTTTAATGATAGATATGTTCCGGACAGTGTTCGTAAAAAATATAATTTAGATGATAGCTGGTTCGGTAAAAATGCGCCGCCAGAGGTCGCACCGACGCCGCTTGCTCCGACACCGTCTCCCGTGCTTGCTGATCCTACAACATTGAGCGCGCAACCTGTTGCTGCACCAGAACCGAAGGTCACGATTGTTGAATCATGGCGCGGGCGCAAAGGGGAGAATATTCGCGATGTATTGCAAAGATGGTCAGAGAGAGGGGGCGCGAATTTGATGTGGGCTTCACCTGATGCGCCTGTCTTGCAAAAAGAATTTACCTTTGTCGGGAAATTTCAGGATGCTGTGAATGCTTTGATTAAGGCCGAAGGTGGCGACAAAATCCACAGTCAATTCCGTTCGGAAGGGTTGAACCCTGTGATGATGGAGCCCGCCTCTACCGTCACAACCAATACACCACCTGCTGTAAAAGATGCTCCGGCACCTGAGCCAGCAGCGCCTGCCCCTGTCGCCAATCCGCTCGCAAAAATTTTCCAGCCGGAAGTGAAAAAAGATGTCAAACCTGAAACCAGATGGTTTGCATTATCCGGCGCACCATTGGCGGAAGTGATGCGCGTATGGGCAGATGATGCGGGTGTGCAATTGATTTGGCAGTCCGAGAGAAATTTTGCGGTTAAAGAATCTATCTCTCAAGTCGGGCATTTCGAAGATGCGGTTTATAAAGCATTGAGCCAATACGACAATGAAGATGTTCGTCCTGTCGGTGAAATGTATAACGACCCGACATCTGGTCAACCAGTTCTTTTGGTGAGAACCGAAGTTAAATAATTTTTTTGCGTCCTATATTTTTGAAGGTGATTGAAATGTCTGTGAAAACACATAAAGTTTATTTTAAACAAGGCGCAGTTTTGGCAACCCTTCTTGGTTGTACGGCGCTCTCTCTTCCATTGAATGCAGAGGCCGCGGTTGCCAAGACATCATGGGCGGTAAGCCGTGTAGCGAGTTCATCGCTTGGCAGTTATTGCACCATGGCGCAAAAATATTCGGACGACACTGTTCTGACCTTGGCGCAGAATGTGAAGGGTGAATATTCTTTGGCGCTTGATTTCAAAGACAACAAATTCACTGAAGGAAAAAAGCAATCCGTCTCTATCGCGATTGATGGTGGTAAGGCGAGGTCTTTTGACACTGTCCCACAGACTGAAAAAACAGCTGTGATCGGTATTGGCAAAGATACAGATTTCATTCAGAAAATTTCCGGTGCGGGGAAACTGACGGTTAAGGTTGGCTCTGACACTTCTGATTTCGGATTGAGCGAGTTTAAGGCGGGGCAGTCGGAAATGGGTGTTTGTATTGATGCTCTTCAGAAACCTGCGGAGCCGCTTGAGAAAACTTTGACCACTTCGCCAAAGCCTGTCATTCACAAAAATGAAATTGCGATGAAAACGGCTGTAGTCAGTGATAGCAATGAGCCAAGTGTTGAGGGATTATTGGCGGCGATGCCGAAACCGTCTGCCGATATTACGCCTTTACAGGAACAAGAAGAAATTATTCCGGTTACTCCGGTTAAATCGAAAATTGCGGACTCATCAGAAAAAGCTGCAAGCCTTCAGATGGAAGTTGTCTCTCTTCGTGAAGAGAATGCAAAATTATCACGTTCCCTTGCCGAGCAACGCAAAGCTTTTGAAGATAGACAGTCAAATACAGATGGCGCAGCTTTGAATGAACTGAAAGAAAAATTGGAGGCTGCGAAAGCTGAAAATAAAACCCTGAATGATCAATTGGCGCAAATGAGTGCCAAGCCAGTTTCGACCAAAGACAATACCGAAAATTTAAAACTGACGGAGTCGGTCAAGGCTTTACAACAGGAAAACCAAACGCTTAAAAATCAAATCCAGATTTATGCGAGTGCCAAAGATAGCAAGTCTGTGAATGCGGATGCATTGGCAAAATTACAAGCAGAAAACGCCGATTTGAAACAAGTGATCGCCAGTTTGAAATCTGCACCGAAAGAGGCCACAGTTGCCAGCGCGTCGGATGACGAGGTCAATAAATTGCGTGCCGATAACAGGAAGTTAAATAGCGAACTGGATCTGGTTAAAACAGAAAAGGCTACCCTTCAAACGCAGGCCGCCAATCTTCAAAAAGATCTTGAAAACAAACAGTTGAAAATGTCCGGCGGAAGTTGGGATTTGGAACAGGCTACACGCCGTTATCAGGAAAGCCAGCGCGAGATTGTACGCTTGGGCGCGTTGCTTCAGACTCAGGACGTGAAATGCGCGAATGAGAAAAAAGATATTGAATATATGTTGTTTGATCCCGCCATTGCGACCAAAGCACAGATTTCGATGCTCAATTCATTGGAAGACCAGATCAAGGAAAAAGATGAAAAGGTCAAAGCCGCCGAAGCTCAACTGGCGTCCGCGAAACCTCAACCATCTCCTGATCAAGATGCAAAAATTGCGGAGCTTCAAAAAACTATAGCGCAAGCACAGACAGAATTGGCCGAGAAAAAGCAACAATTGGCTGATGCGCAATCAAAGGTTCAGGCGGCACAAACTGTTCAACAGGATTTGGCCGGAAAAACCCAGACTTTGGCATCTTTGCAATCTGATTTGGCGTTGAAAACACAGCAGTTAAGCGAAGCTCAGGCGAAATTGACGGCGGCGTCCCAGAAAGACGCGGAGTTGGCCTCGGTGAAAACATTGCTGTCCCAAACACAGGCGCAATTGGCAATGGAACAGGCCAATGCCCAGAAAATAGATGTGAAGGCTCAGGCTCAACAAAGTGCGGAGCAGGCGGCCTCTATCGCTGCCCTGCAATTGCAGGTTCAACAAGCCAACCAGACCATTATTCAACTGCAGAACCAAATATCATCTGCTAACCAAGCGGCGTTAAGATCTGCTTCTACAGCAGCATCTTTGGCTGCGGTTGCGCCTGCGGCGGCACCTATGGTTCAGCCTGTTAATTATGCTCCTGCACCAGTCGCAAGTGCGGCGCATTTTAAATCGATTGAAGAGTTTTCTTCACTCCTGAAAAATGCGGGTATTTCTGTGAGCGGTGCGTTGCAGCAAATCAAAGGTGGCGACCCTGCGACATACCGAGCCTATAGCTGGAAAACAGATAGTCTTTACGGCAGTGCGGAAATGCGCAAGGTCTCAAATGCGGGGCAGTTTGATGCCGATGTTAACCAGTATTTAAGTCGGGCTAAGGCAAGATGTAAGGGTGAGTTTGCTGCCGTCCCGTCACCGGTGAAGGCATCTGGTATGGCACAGAGCAAGGCGTATGAAATTGCATGCGTGAGCGATACGTCTTCCAGCTCGGCATCTGTGTTGTTCACTTATGGCGACCAAATCACAACCATTGTGGCGCATGAAGGCCGCGCCGAAGCAATGGATTTGGCAATTGATGCGAGGGATAAGATTTCCTCTAAAATCAATTAAGAGAACATTATATTAAAGGATAAAAAATGGCCGACGGTCATATCTGGGTGCAACATCTTAAATCATCTTTAAAAGCCAGTAAGCAACTGGCTTACCTTTACGATGTATCTGAAGATCAGTTTGAATTTATGGGCGACATATTCGGTTTGCTGGGGTGTGCCGAGGATGCTTGTCCTGCTGACAAGAAAACATTTTCGAATTTTATTTTGCCCGATGATTTGGTGACGCGCCAATTGACCCTTGCCGAGATGATTTCCAAATGTGGAACGACTGGCAAAAATTTTACATTGAATTATCGGATGCTGCGTGCGGACGGAACAATTTTTCCTGTGATTGAAACGGGGATCATCTCGATTGACCCACAGACCCAGAAAACAACCATTCAAAGCTTGATTGCCATTGATACCGAAACCATTGAACGTCAGAAAAAACTGACCAGCAAAATGGGATTTCGCGAAGCGATCAGCAACAGTTTTTCAGGCAGTCAGGAGCGCAGGGCATTAATTTCGCGCCTTGACGAATTGGTCGCAACAGACGACAGAGACCCGAAGAAGGGGTATGTTCTGTTGGTCGAGGTTGATCGTGTTTCATGGATCAATCAGGTTTATGGTGGCAATTTTACAGACGAGTTGTTGGAAAAAACAAATGCTACACTGACCTCTATGGTTGGTGATCGTGCCGAAGTCATGCGGATTGCAGGTGATTTATTTGCGATTATTTTCGCCGATGAATACCAAGGTGAAATGAGAGATACGGCGCAAAAAATATTGACGGTCTTTTATAATCAACCTGTGAAGGTTCAGGAACGGACGGTGCATCAGGTTCTCTCCATCGGCGGCGTGAGTATCTCTGATAAATCGGTGTCGGGTGCGGGGTTGATTGGCTGGCTCGAATTGGCGTTAAATGATGCCAAGGAGCGCGGAAGAGGGTGCTTTATTGAATATTCCGATACCATTGGTCAAGAGGTTAACCAGTTCCGTGATGTGTTGGCGATTGGTGACAATTTCCTAAAAAATTTCAAAGAAGGTCGTGTGAAAATGGCTTTCCAAGGGGTGATGAATTCCCGCACCAATGATGTTTCTTTCTATGAATGTTTGATCCGGATGATTGATGCGGATGGACAAGTTCATAGTGCAGGAAATTTTATCAACGCGGTTGAAAAAATGGGTCTCACGCGTTTGGTGGATACATTTGCGACCAAGGAATCGATTCGTGAATTAAAAGAATACCCGCTCATCTCGCTGTCTGTCAACGTATCCAATCATACATTGACCGATCCGGACTGGCTCAAAATTGTGACCTATGAACTTCGTGATTATCCTGATGTTGCGAACCGCTTGATTATTGAGATCACTGAAGGTTTTGCGATGAACGATATTAACCAGACCATCCGTGTGATGCGCGCCCTGCATGATTTGGGCTGTCGTGTGGCGCTCGATGATTTCGGGGCGGGGAATACGGGGTTCTCGCAACTCAAAGATCTGGCGCTTGATATTGTCAAAATTGATAAATCATTCGTCCGTGAAATGGGTCGCGAAGAAAATAAACATTTTATCAAAACGCTGCATTCACTGGCTTCCGCCATGAATCTTGAAACTGTTGCCGAGGGGGCGGAGACAATCCTTGAGGCCGATATATTGGCGCGTGATGGGATCGATCATATTCAAGGATTCGTCCACGGCTTGCCGAGCATGGATCGGTTGTGGCTCAAGGATAAAGAAAAGAAATAATAAAAAAGCCCGCTATCATGCGGGCTTTGTTTTGGCGTGTTCGGGATGATTATTTATCATCGCCTGTTTTATTTTTATTGTTGAGGGTGAATGCGGTAAACGCTTTCATCGCATTTTCAAACATAGCCATGTTTTGTTTGCTTAATTCTTCCAGAGAGGACATTGGGAAAATTCCGCCGAAGTTTTTGTTCATTTGGGCGCGGAATTCATCTTGTTTCTTGGTGAATTCGGCAAAGGATTGTTCCAGATAGTTCGGAACCAATTTTCCCATATTGTCGCCATAGAAACCGATCAATTGTTTCATGAAGTTGGTCGGCAAAAGATTCTGTCCTTCTTTGCCTTCTTGCTCGGCAATGATTTGGGTCATAACGGAGCGGGTGAGGTCTTCACCGGATTTTGCGTCATAGACAACAAAATCATACCCTTCTTTGACCATTTCGCAGAGGTCTTCGAGAGTTACGTAGCTACTGCGCCCTGTGTCATAGAGACGACGGTTTGCATATTTCTTAATAACGGTTGGCTTATCGCCACCTTTTTTTGCGGCCATGTTGCACCTTCGGTGTGAATTGTTGCATTACCTATTTGTAATTAATCATAAAATGAACTTTGTGACAATAATCATCTGGGGCATTACACATTTTATACCAAATTGTGCTAAAGAGAATTATGAGTAGTGAACATAAGTTTTCCAAAATACAAACAGGGCATCGTCAACGGCCTTTGATGATGCAGTTGGCGTTGGCGTCCGGCGCATTGGCGCAGCCCAGTCTTCTGAAGGGAAAAAACTTCACGGATGAATTTTGGCAAAAACAAGACGGGCGTGATGCACGCGCCAGTATGGAAAAGGTGGTCGAAGGGTTGCGCCGTTATCAATTGCATCCTTATCAACGTCCGCCACAACGGGCGAGCATCGTTTGGACGGATGGGGAGGCTCGCATTTTGTGGTACGCGGCAGCGCCTAAAAACAAAAAAGCTGCCAAGGTCAAAAAATCTATTTTCATCATTCCGTCGATGATTAATGGTGCGGAAATTCTGGATATCCTTCCCGAAGACAGGTCACTCATCAGGTGGTTATCATCACAGGGATTTGATGTTTTTATGATGGAGTGGGGTAACCTTCGTGAAGACCCTGAACTGGCCGACATGGACTCTGCGTTGGGTGTGAAATTATCAAAGGCCGTCACTTGGTTGAAGTCTGAAATCGATACGCCTTTGTTGGGGCTCGGGTATTGTATGGGTGGCCTTTATCTGGCGGCCACAGAAATTTTAAATCCTAAAATCTTTGACGGGCTTATCTTCATTGCGACCCCGTGGGATTTCAAGGCGGGTGCCAAAGGGAGTTTTGCCGAAGCGATTGCAGGGTGGGCGCCAGAGGGGCTGGGGCGTGTGCGGCATCTGGATTATATGCCCAATGAATGGTTGCAAATGATCTTCTCGGGCGTTGACCCTGTGCAGGTCGCACGAAAATTTTCTGCGTTCGCGGATATGAGGCCAAACAGCGTTGAAGAAAAATTATTCGTGGCGGTTGAAGACTGGGTCAATGGCGGCGGCGATTTACCATCAGGCATTGTTCAGCAAGCGGTTCAGAATTGGTATCTGGATAACAAAGTCATCAGTGGAAAGTGGGTAGTGAACGGTCACAAAATTGATGCGCGCAAAATTAAAAAACCGTCCTTGGTCATCGTCCCCGCCAAAGATAAAATTGTGCCGCCAGAATCTGCCGAGCCATTATCTATACAAATTCCCGATGCTTATATTTTAAGCCCCCCTTGCGGACATATCAGCATGATGGTGGGGTCGGTTGCGGAAAAACAGGTGTGGGAGCCTATGAAAGACTGGATTTTAGGGCAAATATAGGAAGGGCTTGAACGCCCGCCCAGTTCAGGCTAGTTTAGTTAAGATTTTTAACCCACCTTGATTCGTACAAAGATAAAGAGATTCCCATGATTAGAGACCGCGACCCAATGGACGTATATAATAACTACCTCGTGCCGACTGTTATTGAACAGACTGCGCGTGGTGAGCGTGCCTTTGATATTTATTCACGTTTGCTGAAAGAACGTATTATTTTCTTGGTCGGTCAAGTCAATGATAACGTGTCCTCTCTGATCTGTGCCCAGTTGTTGTTCCTTGAGTCCGAGAACCCAACCAAAGATATTTATTTCTACATCAACTCTCCTGGTGGTGTTGTGAGCTCTGGTCTCGCGATGTATGACACGATGCAGTACATCAAGCCTGACGTATCCACTGTTTGTATCGGTCAAGCTTGTTCCATGGGGTCATTCCTTCTGATGGCTGGTGCCAAAGACAAACGTTTCTGTCTTCCGAATTCCCGTATCATGATTCACCAACCTTCGGGCGGTGCGCAGGGTATGGCGTCAGACATCGAAATTCAGGCGCAAGAAATTATCCGCCTCAAAAAAATCCTGACTGAAACATACGTCAAACATACCGGTCAGAAATATAAACTGTTGGAAGAAATGATGGACCGCGACCGTTGGTTGTCCGCCGAAGAATCCAAAGAAATCGGTTTGGTTGACCATGTTGTGGCAAGCCGCAATGATGTAATTAAAACGGTTGAAGAGAAGAAATAGATTTCTTCTATGCGAAAATAACGGGGCTGGCATGTGTTTATTGCACGCCAGCCTCTTTTTTTGGCTTTTTCCATGGGTTTGCGGCATATATGATTTTTTTGATTTCGGGTGATTATATGCCGTAATAATTGTTATGTAATTGACTGGCGATATATGAGGGGTAGATAATCTGATTGGAAACAACGGAGATCATCTATGCGTATCGATAGAGCCACGGCAAGTTTTATAGGGGTTGCCCAACCCAAATTCGTTACCCCATCCCCACAACAAATAACAAACCCGCTGGATGAGGTTGTTCCGCAGCGTTGCGGGATTCGCTATTTTATAGAGCGGGGGCAGGCTTTTGGATTATTTGCAAAAGATATTGAAGTTCAATCAAACATTCCGCCCGAGAAAATTATAAAAGCTGGAACTGCTGAGCTCAACCAATTCTGTTGCGCGACCATTGTGATAGACATGCCAGAAGGCAAGGAAATTCAGGGGATATGGGGGCGCGATCTTTCAATTTATAAAGATAGATATTCCGGCGCGTATCAGTTGGGAGTGTATCACGAAGGCTGCTTTGTTATGGGTAGTGACGTCATGAATGAAGCTGAAATGGGTATCGCGGTGATGGAGTGGAGCCGCAAATTTGCAACTGATAATAAATGTAAACAGAAGGCATTTTTAGACACATTTTCAGATAGACCCGTCCCCGATCAGGGGTGTGTATTCCGCGCAGCGAAGGCTGCCGCCTGCGAAGTTGCGTCTTATTGGCGCAAAACCTTCGGATAGCAAGGGGTGGGGTACAAAAATTATAGTTCTTATAAATCCTTGTCTTGGCTAAAAAATTAACTATTTCCTTAGATATGAAACCTAATCTGGTTGATAACCCGTACTTTATGATTTAGGTTTATTTTTTAGCTCTTTCCCGAGGTTTATATGCTTGGTTTTCGTATGACTAACACCGCCCAAACTTTTCCCGTTTTGCCGTTACGCGACATCGTTGTGTTTCCGCACATGATTGTTCCGCTTTTTGTCGGGCGTGAGAAATCTGTTGCCGCACTTGAAAAAGTGATGGAAGGGAATAAACAGATTTTGCTGTTGACCCAAAAAACACCTGCTATTGATGACCCGAAACCGAATGACCTTTATACAGTCGGGACAATCGGCACCATTTTGCAATTGCTGAAACTCCCTGACGGAACGGTTAAAGTTTTGGTCGAGGGTGTATCGCGTGCGCGTGTTGAAAAATACACAACGGTTGATTCATGTTTAGAAGTTGAAGCAGTTCCGTTTGAAGATACATCGGCGGCGTCCACTGAATTAGAATCACTCTCCCGTGCCGTGATGACTCAGTTTGAAGAATATTTGAAACTGAATAAAAAAATTCCGCCTGAGGTGATTGTCTCCATCGGGCAGATTGAAAATCCGTCAAAACTTGCCGACACCATTGCGTCGCATTTGACCCTTAAAATCGAAGAGAAACAAAAGCTCCTCGAAATCGCAACTGTCGCCGAAACGCTGGAACATATTTTCGGTTTGATGGAAGGCGAGATTGGCGTTCTGCAAGTTGAAAAGCGCATCCGTGGTCGTGTCAAACGCCAGATGGAGAAAACACAGCGCGAATATTATTTGAACGAACAAATGAAAGCCATTCAAAAAGAACTGAACGAAGGCGAGGCCGGCGGCAGTGAATTGGATGAACTTGAAAAACGCATCAAGGAAACAAAACTATCCAAAGAAGCTAATGAAAAAGCTTTGGCGGAACTGAAAAAATTAAAAATGATGGCGCCGATGTCAGCGGAGGCAACAGTTGTTCGCAACTACCTCGATTGGTTATTGTCCGTGCCATGGAAAAAACCAACCAAGGTCAAACGCGATATTCGTGAAGCCGAAAAAATTCTCGACAAAGATCATTCAGGTCTCGAGAAAGTCAAAGAACGTATTTTGGAATATCTGGCCGTTCAACAACGGTCGAATAAAATCAAAGGGCCTATCCTCTGCCTCGTGGGGCCACCGGGGGTTGGTAAAACATCTCTCGCGCAATCCATTGCCAAAGCCACCAACCGTCATTATGTGCGGATGGCGCTCGGCGGTGTGCGTGACGAATCTGAAATTCGTGGACACCGTCGTACCTATATCGGTGCGATGCCCGGTAAAATTATTCAAGGCATGAAAAAAGCCAAGAGCAGTAACCCTTTATTCCTTCTGGACGAGATTGATAAACTCTCCTCCGACTGGAGAGGCGACCCGAGCTCGGCGTTGCTGGAGGTTCTGGATCCGGAACAAAACTCACATTTCAATGACCATTATCTGGAAGCAGATTATGATCTATCGGATGTGATGTTTATCTGTACCGCGAACTCGCTCAACATGCCGCGCCCACTTTTGGATCGTATGGAGATTATTCGCGTGTCGGGTTATACCGAAGAAGAAAAAATCCAGATCGTCAAAGATCACTTGTTGAAAAAACAAATCAAGAATGCTGGCCTCAAGGAAAAAGAATTCAAACTGTCCGATGATGCCATCCGTGATTTGGTGCGTTACTATACACGCGAAGCAGGGGTGCGGAATCTGGAACGCGAAATTGCGAACCTATGCCGTAAGGCCATTAAAGAGATTCTTTCCAAGAAAAAAGAATCTGTGGCGATCACTGCGCGCAACCTCAATAAATATGCAGGCGTTCGCCGCTTTAGCTTTGGCGAGATCGAGGAGAGCAATCGCATCGGCGTTGTCAATGGTTTGGCCTACACCGAAGTCGGTGGCGACTTATTGTCGATTGAGGCCGTGACCATGCCCGGCAAAGACGGGAAACTGTCAACCACCGGTAACCTGAAAGACGTGATGCGTGAATCGATTACGGTCGCGGAAATGCTCATCAAATCGCGTTCCAATCAATTGGGTATCGCTTACGATAAACTCAAAGACATGAACATCCACGTTCACGTCCCCGAAGGCGCAACCCCTAAAGACGGCCCATCTGCCGGTGCGGCGATGGTGACGGCGATTGTGTCTGCGCTCACCGGAATCGAAGTGCGTCGTGATATTGCGATGACGGGTGAGGTGAACTTGCGCGGCTATGTCACAGAGATTGGCGGCCTCAAAGAAAAGTTATTGGCGGCGTTACGCGGCGGAATTAAAAAAGTTTTGATTCCAAAAGATAACGCAAAAGATCTGGAAGAAATTCCGGCGAACGTCAAAAAAGGCTTGGAAATCGTGCCTGTTCGGACGATCGAAGAAGTGCTCTCGCACGCTCTGATGTCGCAGCCGATCCCGATTTTGGACGAAAAATCGCAGAAAATTGACGATTTATCCCCAAAAACGGCAGAAAACCTTGAAAATGATGTAATTCGTCATTGAGATTTTTAAAAAAAGAGCATAGATTTTGATTCTGCGATTCATCTACACGCCTTAGGTTACCTAGTGTTCCTCTGGTCTGAATGGCTCGCAGAATTTTTTATTTAACTTCTAACCCGAGGGGTTATTACTATGAACAAATCTGAACTCGTTGAAGCAGTAGCAAAAAAAGCTGACATTACTAAAGCAGCAGCTCAAGAAGCTCTTGAAGCAGTAATCGAATCTATCTCCAAAGCCTTGAAAAAAGGTGATGAAGTTCGTCTCGTTGGCTTCGGTACATTCACTGTTGCAAAACGCGCTGCTTCCACAGGCCGTAACCCACGTACTGGCGAAGCGATTAAAATTCCTGCTTCCAAACAGCCTAAATTCAAAGCTGGTAAAGAACTGAAAGACACTGTTAACAACAGATAGTTGTTAAACAAACCATGTTTTTGAAAAACAGCCCGTTTTCGGGCTGTTTTTTTATGCTTTTTTTGAATAAAGGGCTTGAAATCTGTTTTAAATGTCGTTAAAGATACCGTCCTCAAGCAGTTATGCTTATGCGCGATTAGCTCAGCGGTAGAGCAACTCGTTTACACCGAGTGGGTCGGGAGTTCAATCCTCTCATCGCGCACCATTCTTTTCCTTTTATTGTTGTTCCGAGAATTGGTCGAAAGCACGCAGGGCGTCTGCGGCGTACATCAGGGATGGGCCGCCGCCCATGTAGATGGCCATGCCTAAAACTTCGGCGACTTCTTCGCGGGTGGCTTCTAATCTGACCAAGGATTTGGCGTGGTAGGCGAGGCAGCCGTCGCATCTGGCGGCGACACCTAACGCAAGGGCGATCATTTCTTTTGTTTTCTCGTCCAGAATTTTGGTCTGTGTTGCGGCTTTGGCCATTGCGCCGAAGCCTGCCATGGTGTCGGGGATGAGTTTATGCAGTTCTTTGCTGTAGGGGCCGATGTCAGCGATAACGTCTTTGAATATTTTGGTCATTATTTTCTCCTTTGTTAAATTGTGTAATTATTTGTTCCATGGGGCTTTGGTCAGGATCAGAGCCAAGCCGCATCTGTCCGTGATCCCCGCAAAGATAAGTCCGCATCCGACAGCCAGCGGGATCAGGGCGAAGATGGCAGAGGATGTGAGTGCCAGAAGCGAGCCGAGCGCGACAAAGAGGCCCGCCGCGATGCGTACCTGACGCTCTAACGGAATGGGGGCGGAGGTGGCGGGGCGAGGTGTGCAACAAGAGTTGGTTTTAGCGGCAACTGATGTACCGCTTACATCTGTTCCACATTCCTGACAGGCCAGAAGGCCACCTTCGATCACATGGACATTATGATAGCCCGCCGCTTCAAACATTTCGGCGGCTGATGCTGCGCGTTTGCCGCCGCGGCAGAGGATATAAACATCCGAATCCGCGGGGAGGTTATTGTCGGTCATGAATTTTTGGGCGTCCAGCGTGTCCAAAGGAACGTGGATATGTTTGCAATTGAGATGAGCCTCACGGTGTTCCATATCTGTGCGAACGTCGAGTATGATGCAGCCTTGCTTTACCAGAGAGGCCAGTTGTGTCGGGTGAATTGTTTTTATGTTTTCCATTTTTTTCCTTATTGGATTTTATAAATGTATATGTTATTATAGTATAATAAAATAATTTACAAATATATAATATATCATATGCGGAAAAAGTCAAGAGGATAAAATGACCATCGTCAAAACATCTAAAGAGAAAAAGAATCTTGGGAATGCTGTGGGGCTTTTGAAACTTTTGTCTCACCCTGTACGGCTATCTATCCTATGCAATCTGGTTCATCATGGGGAATTGAGTGTTGGTGAGATTGTGGAGGCAGAGGGTGGTGCCGCCGGACAGTCACAAATATCACAATTCCTAGGAAAAATGAGGTCTGAAGGGCTGGTGCAGACCAGAAAGGACGGGCAAACCGTTTATTATTCCATTCATTCCCCCCACGCCAAAAAACTGGTGCAATCTTTATACGAGATGTATTGCGGCGGGGGAAAGAAGTAGGAAGCTATACTTTATAAAATTCTTTATACCACGCCACAAATTTTTGAAGACCAACCGAGAGCGGAGTGTCTGGTTTAAACCCGACATCGCGCGTCAGGTCAGTGATATCGGCAAAGGTTGCGGGGACATCGCCCGGTTGCATGGGTTTGAAATCTTTCACGGCTTTTTTGCCGATGGCGTTTTCCAGTATGTCAATCATATCCATTAATTTAACGGGATTGTTGTTGCCGATGTTATAAATTTTGTAGGGCGCAAAACTGCTGGACGGGTCGGCTGTCTTTCTATCCCAATCTTTGTTTTGGGCGGGCGGGCGAGGGATCAGGCGTATGATGCCTTCGACAATGTCATCGATATAGGTGAAGTCGCGTTGCATGTCGCCGTTATTAAAGACGGGAATAGGTGTGCCCTCAATAATCGCTTTGGTAAACGAGAAATACGCCATATCAGGCCGTCCCCATGGGCCATAGACGGTAAAGAAGCGGAGGCCGGTGCAGGGGAGGTTAAAGAGGTTGGCGTAACTATGCGCCATCAACTCATTGGCTTTTTTGGTGGCGGCGTAAAGGCTCACAGGATGATCAACATTGTCGGATGTCTTGAACGGAGTCGATTCATTCGCGCCATAGACGGAACTAGACGACGCGAAAATCAAATGGCCGATTTTATGGTGACGGCAAGATTCCAGAATATTTCCAAAGCCGACCAGATTACTGTTGATATAGGCGGATGGATTTTCAATGGAATACCGCACGCCAGCCTGTGCCGCCAAATTCACCACGCAGTCCGGTTGAAATTTATCAAAGATACTATTCAATGCGTCTTGTTGTTCTAACGAGATTTTTTCGAATTGAAAATTCGGATGTTGGGTGAGGCGCGCAAGGCGTTCATTTTTCAAATTCACGTCATAATAATCGTTGAGGTTATCAATACCATAAACCTCATGCCCCTGTTGAAGGAGTTTTTCGCATAAGTAAAAGCCGATAAATCCGGCGGCGCCAGTGACCAAGATGCGTGACATATAAAAAATTGCCTTTGTTTAATCGGAATGTGTCCAATGGAGGTATTTTAATTCAGAAAAAGGAAAATGCTACCTCTTTGTTTTTCTTATTTCTGGACTATAATCATCAGACAGATTTAATTTCTATCAGAAAAGCAGGAAAAATGACTCAATTATTCGATCCTTTGAAAATTGGCGATATAACCGTTAAAAATCGCGTCTTTATGGCGCCGCTGACCAGAATGCGCAGCCGCCAGCCTGGTAATGTTCCGTATGAATTAAACGCCGAATATTACGCCCAACGCGCCAGTGCGGGGCTGATTATTACTGAAGCCACTCAAATCTCTCAGCAAGGTCAGGGGTATCCGGCAACTCCCGGAATTTATTCTGATGAACAGGTCGCAGGGTGGAAAAAAGTGACCGATGCCGTTCATGCGGCGGGTGGCAAAATATTTTTACAATTGTGGCATGTGGGTCGTATATCCCATTCATCATTACAGCCCAATGGCGGTTTGCCTGTTGCACCATCTGCGATTGCTCCGACGGGCGAAGTTTTAACGGCATCATGGAAAATGGCGCCTTATGAAACTCCTCACGCCCTGACGATCCCTGAAATCAAGGCGATTATTGGTGACTATAAAAAGGCCGCCGAAAATGCAAAGGCCGCAGGGTTTGACGGCGTCGAAGTGCATAGCGCGAATGGATATTTGCTCGATCAATTCTTACAAGACGGGTCAAACAAGCGTGACGATGAATATGGCGGAAGCATCGAAAACCGTTGCCGTTTATTGAACGAGGTTGTGGATGCTGTCGTCTCTGTCTGGGGCGCGGGGCGTGTCGGTGTGCGTTTCTCACCATACGGAACATTCAATGATATGAGTGACAGCAATCCTGTTGAATTATTCACTTACGCATTGGGTCAAATGAGCAAACGTAAATTGGCCTACGCCCATGTGATTGAACCCCGTTCGACCAGTGCGGGCGGGAATGATAAAGTGGTGGATGGTCTTCCGAATACCTCTTCCCTGTTCCGTAAGGCATTTGACGGCGTGTTTATCTCCGCTGGCGGCTATGACGCTCAAATAGCCATGGATACTCTGGCAAAAGGGGATGCGGATGCCATCGTCTTTGGTCGCCTCTTCATCTCTAACCCAGATTTGCCAGAGCGTTTAAAGGCAGCCGCCCCACTGACCCGCTATGACAGATCAACCTTCTATGGTGGTGCAGAAAAAGGATATACGGACTATCCGAAAATGGCTTAAACTTTGCTTGATATAAAAAGCCCCGATCATGTCGGGGCTTTCTTTTTTAGCTATTCGCTATGGGCGATGAGTTTCGCGATCCGCTTCACCACAGGTAGGACGAGCAGCAAAGTCGGAAACGCAAAAACCCAAGAGATCAACCATGCCGTTGGCCACATATGGAAGGCCTCAACCGTTATCCCCACGTTCCGCATGGTACTGATGGCCGATACAATGCACGTCATAAAAATCGACAGAATGAGCGGCATAATAAAGGGGGTGGTTGATTTGGGTAGTTTATAAGATGTGGTGTCTTTCATCACATTTCTCCGTAAAAAATAACTGTTATCCTTATCAACAATAAGGATAATCCAGTTAAATTATGCGTTGCTTGACGTTACACGCTTACGGTCAGTGACATGATTATCATAAACAAAAATTGTTTTGTGTTTCAAGGAAAATTTAGGGTGGTTCAAAAACGGGAGGACTTACTATCAAGACGATAACTTGATAACATATTGATATAAAATAAACTTATCGTTTCGAATTTGCTTCCTACTTCCCATTGCTACCCCTAGGTGATTTTTTCATCCGAAAATAATGGGGGTATTTGTACTTTCTAAATAATTTTTTTATTTTTAAGTTTAATTTTGACCTTCTGGACTCTCGGAAAATTGTACGATAAATTAAAACAATGCGTGTAAAATTTGATTTTCAATTTGATGGATTCTTATTTGGAGTGCTTCTTTATATTTTGGCACTATCTACTGTTATGATTTTGGGTGATGGGATTATCAATTATCTCATTAAAAAGGACTCCATTCTTGCAATCCATGGCAGTTTTTTGGCGGGAGTTTTTGCTGTTATTGCGGCATATTTTTCCATTAAAGCTGTTCGTGACCAAATTGATGATTCCAAGGGAGCTCGAGCAGAAGAGCGGATTAATGCATTCAAACTTTGTTTTAAATGGGCAGAAAATATTTGCGCAATTTATGAAAACGCAGATAAAAATTTTTATGAATCCTACAAAGGAACGTGGCTCTCTCCTACCAATGGGGGGCGGATTGCAAGGCAGTTGCAACAGTCTTTATATCAAGACCACTTTTCAGGAGTGGGATCTTCTAAGTAAAATGGAATTTAAACACGCTGAAGCCATGCTTCCTGTTCTTGATTCTGTTGATACCTCTAAGGCTAGTATGTCCCTTGTTTTACAAGTATTTGCAACGGAAAATGGCCTTTATGATAGCTTCCAAGAACCAAAAAACTTTAGCAGGCACGTAAAAGAATATAGAGTAAGACTTGAAACTCTCAGAAAGAAGTTTCCAAATATTTTGGAATAGAGATGCAATTAGTTCGACTAGAAGCCTTTTCTGACTGAAAGGGGAAAATGGCGGAACGGGAGGGATTCGAACCCTCGGTACTGATTACTCAGTACGACGGTTTAGCAAACCGTTGCCTTAAGCCTCTCGGCCACCGTTCCATCAGAGAAGTCTTTTTACGGACAAAATGATCAAAAATCAATCCCGAAATGATTAAGAACTCACATTCAGTATATAAGCCCCAGAAATCGCCATTTTTTGGGCAAATTGCCAGACTTTGGCGTCACTGAAGGGGCAGGCGGGGAGGCTTAAGGCAACG
>Ga0155195_145_pt6 | contig 21726 bp, 12 predicted proteins | sample RifCSPhighO2_02_FD_106163 | JGI IMG/M metagenome (GOLD analysis project Ga0155195, IMG submission 106163) | Alphaproteobacteria bacterium RIFCSPHIGHO2_02_FULL_46_13
CAAACAACAGGGACAGGTAATATTGTCATTAATGGCGTTGGTAATCAGGACGGGTCTGCATCCAATGGTGGTAATTCTGGATTTAATATGTCAGGAACGGTCGCCAGTATTGTTCAGACTACGGGAACTGGGAATATTTTAATTACGGGATCCAGTAATACCACAGGTGCAACTGGAGTAAATCACGGTGTTTCGGTTGGATCTATTCACTCCATAAAAGCAACAGGAAGCGGGAGTATAAGTGTATCTGGTACGGGTAGTTCAAGTATAGGGTCTAATCAAATCGGTGTTTCTTTTGCTGGCACGATTTCTGCCAATGGCGGAAATATCTCTGTCACGGGTCAAGGGGGAGGAAGTACGACAAGTTACGGAATTTCTCTTAATGCCGCAACGATTACCAATGCAGGTAGCGGTACGGTTAGCTTAACTGGAATAGGGGGGGGGTCAAACTCATCAAACCATGGAATCTATATTTATGGTGGTTCAACTATATCCTCTGTGGATGGTGCTTTGAATGTGATGGGTACGGGGGGTGGTTCTGGAACGGGAACAACTAACTATGGTGTGTATATTACAGGCGCAGGCAGTACGGTTAAAACAACAGGGACTGGTGCATTAAACGTCACGGGGACTGGCGGTAACAATGCGGGAACAGGTGGTACAAATTACGGGATTTACAGCTCAGTTGCCAACGGTATTCAAACAACAGGCTCGGGCTCTATCATCCTGAAAGGTGTGAAGGGGGGGCAGTCAACCAGCTACGGAATTTTTGGTGATCTCGCCAGTGAATATATAACAACGGGTACGGGAAATATCACTGTCTATACAGACACAATTTCTCTGGCAGCTGCTAGCAATATTAACAGTGCTGGGATTTTGACGATTGCGCCCTATACCAATGGAACAATGGGTGTCGGATATTCAACAGGTTACACACTCAACCTTGATAATACGACACTCGGTTATATCAACGGTGCTTCTTATGTATTCGGGGCAACAACTGTTGGAAATGGGGCTACGAATACATCAGATATGGCGATCAACACAACGAATGATTTTGTGGATAAGAATGTTACATTCATTTCGGGAAATAATATTAATTTGATCTCCACTCTCACCAAGGCAACAGGTGCGGGAACAGTGGCCTATTTGCTTCAGGCGAATAAGGATATTTTCAATTCAAATAACTCCGGCATTGTTGCAACGACAGGTTTAATCAATGTCACATTGCAATCGGACTATGATGGGAACAGTGATGGGGCTATATATCTAGCGGGGGGATCGATCAGTACAAATGGCGGAAACATTACGATTGGTGGTGGTTCAGGAACCATTACAGCGGGGAGTGGATATGCGTTTGGGAACTCCACCCGCTCGGCTGGTGCTTATATTAGCAGTATATTGACCGCGGCGGGCGGAAATATCATCGTTAATGCGACAAGTGCTTTGTCCGCAGTGAATAACGCATATGGAATTCAAACATACGGTCTTTTCTCAACAACGGGTGCAGGTACAATTTCGCTAAATGGTATTAGTAGAGGAGCTTCAAATGCTAGCTATGGTTACGGGTTGTTCATTCAGGCGGGTGTCACTACCGTCAATGGGAATATATCTCTTATTGGAGCTGGTGGTGGTGCGGGAACGGGTTCTGATAACTACGGCGTGGTTTTTTCTTCGGTGGGCGGGTTCGCAAAAACAACTGGCACAGGGAATCTAATTGTTACCGGAACAGGTGGTGCTGGATCAGGTGGCTACCAAATTGGGGTTCTTACTCACTTTACCAATAGTATGCAAACTACAGGCACAGGAACGATCACTGTTAATGGAACGGGTGGGTCATCAACGGGGGTTGGAAATTATGGTGTTGCTATAGGCTTTAATGCCGTCGGTACAATTAGCAGCGCTGGTGGGGCTATTACAATTAATGGTACTGGCGGTGGTGGAACAGGTAATAGTAATATTGGGATTTGTGTAGGTGGTGCTTTCAGTGGATCAATTACAAATACTGGAACAGGAACAATCACGCTCAATGGTACAGGGGTAGGGACAGGAAATAGTGGATGGAGTTATGGTGTCTTAGTTTCCAATACCTCGACGCTGTCCGCGGTCAATGGAAACATTAATGTTGTCGGTGCCGGTGGTGGTGCAGGCACAGGTATATCTAACTATGGAGTCTATGTTAGTGGCGGTAGTATTCAGACAACCGGGACTGGCAACGTAAATATTACAGGGACAGGCGGAAATAATGCAGGGACGGGGGGTGCGAATTACGGGATTTACAGCTCTGTTGCCAATGGGATTCAAACAACAGGTTCGGGTTCTATTACGCTCAAAGGCGTCAAGGGCGGGCAGTCAACCAGCTATGGTGTTTTTGGTAATTTGGCAAATGGATATATAACAACAGGGACAGGAAACATCACTGTCTATACAGACACAATTTCTTTGGCGACTGCTAACAATATTAACAGTGCCGGAATTTTGACGATTGCGCCCTATACCAATGGAACAATGGGTGTCGGATATTCAACAGGTTACACACTCAGCCTTGATAATACGACACTCAGTTATATCAACGGTGCTTCTTATGTATTTGGGGCAACAACTGTTGGAAATGGATCTGCAAGTACATCTGATCTGACAGTCGGTACGACTAAAGATTTTGCTGAAAAGAATGTAACATTTATCTCTGGGCAAGATATTAATCTGGCCAGCACCTTGACCAAAGCAACAGGAACGATAAGGCCAACTTATCTATTTCAAGCGTATCGTAATATTTATAATTCAAACAGTGCAGGTATTAGTGCAACAGTGGGTACTTTAAATGTACTGCTTCAATCTGATTATGATGGAAATAATGACGGTGCTGTTAATCTAAGTGGTGGTACTATATCTACGAATGGCGGGCATATCACCATAGGTGGTGGATCAAGTGTCATTTTTGCAGGTAGCGGATATGCAGTTGGGAATGCGACTTACGCTGCGGGAGTTACCATCAATACTGGATTATCTGCTGCAGGTGGAAATATCATTATTAATGGTAAAGGTGCAAATATATCAACCAATACCAATAACGGAGTCAGCTTTGTTGGTGCTATCGTAAACACAACGGGAACCGGTACAATTACAGTAAACGGGATAGGCCAAGGTACCATCAATAGTGGTTCTAGCTCTGGCGTTTCTTTGGCAGGGGGTACTGTATTAAGCACAGTCAATGGAAATCTGACACTTGTTGGTCAAGGTGGTGGTGCGGGCTCTGGCGCTAGTAACTCTGGAGTTGTCATTTCGAATGGTGGTACGCAGGTCAGAACAACTGGCACTGGCTCTCTTAGTATTTCGGGAACTGGCGGTAATGGTGCAGGAACGGGTGCAAATAATTATGGTGTATATGTAACAACCGGATCATCGGGACTGGCTGCAACAGGAACAGGTTCAATTACCGTTACTGGAACAGGAGGCAATTCATCTGGTGGTAATAATATTGGGGCTTGGGTCTCATATGTTACTGCAGCAGGTGGCGCCATTACACTAAATGGAACAGGGGGAACTGGCGCGGGTAGTACAAATGTTGGTCTTTATTTAGATGGAACCATTACAAACACAGGCGCAGGTACTATTACTCTTACTGGTGCAGGGGGAGGCACTGCTTCTGGTAACGGTAGTAGTAATTCAGGCGTTCGATTATTAGGAGGTAGCAACTTCACGACTGTGAACGGGGCTTTTAATATCACAGGAACCGGCGGTGGTGCAGGAACCGGAATAGGGAATTATGGTGTCTATGTGAGTGGGACAGTAAATGCCAAAACGACTGGAACAGGGTCATTAACTGTTACAGGTACGGGCGGCAATGCTGCAGGGACAGGCGGTTCAAATCATGGTATTTATAGTTCCGTAGCAAATGGTCTTCAAACAACAGGTTCTGGATCACTAATCCTAAAAGGCATTAAAGGTGGGCAGGCCACTAGCTATGGTATTTATGGCGACCTAGCAAATGAATATAATACAACAGGCACAGGCAATCTTAGTGCTTATGCGGATACAATTTCGTTAAGTGCTGTAAATACAATCAACAGTGCTGGAGTGCTAATTATTGCTCCATACACCAATGGAACAATGGGCGTCGGGTATTCAACGGGATATACGCTTAATCTTAATAATACGACATTAGGATACATTAATGGCGCATCCTATGTTTTTGGGGCATTGGTCACAGGAAATGGTACTACAAGCACAAGTAATTTAACAGTCGGTACGACTAAAGATTTTGCTGATAAGAATGTAACATTTATCTCTGGGCAAGATATTAATCTTGCGACCACATTGACCAAAGCAACTGGGACAGGAACGGCTAATTATATATTTCGAGCTAATCGCAATATTTATAACTCCAGCAATGCTGGTGTAAGTGCCACAACGGGTTCTATCAATCTGACGCTACAGTCTGATTATGACTCTAATGATGATGGGGCTATTTTGTTGAATGGTGGTAGTATATTTACTAATGGTGGGAATATTACAATAGGTGGTGGATCGGCGACCATTACTGCGGGTAGCGGGTACGCAGTTGGGAATGCGGCCTATGCTAGCGGTGTGAATATAGGGAACTTTGCTACTGCGGGAACATCTTTATCTGCTGCAGGTGGCAATATCATTATTAACGGAAAAGGTTTCAATACAACTACAGATTCAAACCATGGTATCAGTGTTAACACATCGATCACGACGACAGGTGCGGGAACCATTACGTTGAATGGTATAGCCCAAGGTACTTCGACCAGTGCAACTAATCAGGGTGTAGTTATATCTGGTACCACTACTATCTCAACCGTCAATGGAGATTTAACGCTTATTGGAACATCCGCATCTTCAAGTGGAGCAAATAATTATGGTGTCTCGGTTGGTGGGAGCGGAACGAAAACTATTCAAACAACAGGGGCAGGCAACTTAATAATTAACGGTACAAGTTTATCGACTGGCGTGAATGGAAGGGGCGTATCTATCGCTGGAAACTACAATGCCACCGGAACAGGTGATATTATTATCACGGGTGTAGGCGGTGCGGCGTCAACACAAAATAATAACTATGGGGTTTACTCATCTGCAGCTGTTATTAATTCTGGTACAGGAAAACTGACCGTTACAGGAACCGGAGGGGGGGCGGGGGCTTCCCAAAGCAATCATGGAGTTGCTGCTGTCGGAACCTTCCAGACAGTCAATGGATTGTTAACTGTTACAGGTTTTGGTGGAAATGCAACTGGAACAGGAAACCAAAATGATGGCGTTTCTATCTCTACTGCAAATGGAATTAGCACAACAGGTACTGGATCTATTATTGTCAATGCTGTCAAAGGATCAGGGGCAGGGGGTGGGACTGGTCTGATATCTACTCTTAGTAATTCTCTGATTACAACCGGTACGGGCAATATTACAGTCTACACTGACTCAATTTATTTTACAGTTGCAAACTCTATTAATAGCGCAGGTATCCTGACGCTTGCGACATATACTAATATAGGCATGAGTATTGGGTCGAATGTGGCGAGCACATTCAATATTAATAATAGTGTGTTAGGACTTATCAACGGTGCATCTTATGTGTTTGGGGCAACAACTGTTGGTAATGGATCTGCTAGTACATCTGATTTAACGATCAATACGACCAAAGATTTTGTTGACAAAAACGTCACGTTTATTTCTGGCGGAAATATTGGTTTGTCAGGAACGCTTACTAAGGCAACTGGGGCTGGAACAGCGACTTACCTGATGCGGGCTAACGGGAATATCACAAATAGTAACTCTGCAGGTGTATCGGCAACGACAGGGCTGATCAATTTAACAATGACCAGTGATAATGATGTGTCGGGGGCAGGGAATATTGCGCTGACCTCTGCCCCGCTTACAGTGAATGGTGGCACTATAACACTCAATAGTAATGGTCAATCTGTTACCCAATCAGGAACGATTGGTGGAAATGAAACGATTAACTCAGGCAATGGTGCTGTGAGCATTGGTCTTCTCAATGGAGATATAGCAGGAACAAGAAGTCTGACGGTAAATGCAGGAACGGCAACATTTACAACAACCGCTGCCCTTGGCGGGACAAATAAACTGAATAACCTGACAGTATCTGCAGATGATATTGTACTTGGCGACAATCTGATTGGATCTGGCACACTGACGATTCAACCAACCACCACTAGTCGAGATGTCAATATTAACCGCGGTATTGATAATAATACTAGTCTGCATCTGAATACGACAGAGATTGGATATTTATATGATGGTTGGTCTAGTATTCTTCTGGGGCGAACTAACACTACGGGTGTGGTCTACGTTGGGTCTTCAAATTGGTATGACCCAGTAACCTTCAATAGTAATCTAGCGGGAGGGTCAAGTGGTAACGTAAGTGGTACTATCACTTCTTCGGCGTCTAATGCTATAACTTTTATTAATGTCTACTGGTATTTTCAGAACAATTCCAGTGTTACCGCTGGCGGCACTATCACGTTCACTGGCTCGTATGGTTCGGCTTATATGTCAGGAACAGGTGTAACTTTGACTAGCACTAACGGAAATATTATTTTTAATGGTAATTTTTCGGCCAATAATACCAGTGTTGTGGCTTTGAATGGTACTGTTTCATTCGGATCAAATGCTGGTCCTCAAACAGCCGGCAGAAATTTAACTGTCTCGGCTAATGGGATTAATTTCAATAGCAGTATATGGGGTGGCAACTTTGGTAATCTCTCGCTCACTAGTGCGACTAGTATTTCGCTACCTTCGTTAGGCGGCTCGAGTATCTTTGCTCGCACCACTGGCGCGACAGCAGACATAACGATAGGAGCAGGGAAGACATTGACGGCGTCTGGGTCTGGGAATGCGCTGACTTTGGTGGCTGGACGTAACTTTATCAATAACAGTGGAAGTTCAACACCGTTGGTACTGACAGGCAGTGGGCGATACTTGGTTTATTCCACCAACTCAACTGCCGATACATTGGGTGGGATGACCAGTGGATTTGTTCGGTACGGATGTACCTATGGTGGATCATGTCCGAGTGGAGTAACAATTCCTGCAAGTGGTAATGGTTCAATCTATGCCGTTCAACCGACTTTAACGGTGACTCCAAATTTAATTAATACGGTTTATGGTGATGCTGTTCCGGCTCTTGCTGGATATGGCTATAGTGTATCAGGATATTTAACAGGTGCAGCGGGTGCGGATAGCGGTACGAACATTCTGACAGGAAGTTTGACTGGTGCAACAAGCTATGTTCAGGGAAATGATGTTGGCACATATAATCTGAATTATAGTTCTGGAACACTTACATCCAGTTTAGGGTATGCGATTTCCTATGCGAATAATGCGAACGGGATAAATGTTGAACAAAGAACATTAACAGCCAGTTTAACAGGCATGGTGAGTAAAACTTATGACGGGACTGACGCGGCCACACTGACCAGTGCGAATTATAATTTGGGGAACGTATATGGGGCAGATGCACTGACCATTACCAATATATCGGGTAATTATAGCGATAAGAATGTTGGGACTGGCAAAAATGTGAGTGTCACAGGCTTGACTCTAGGCGGAGCAAAAGCATCTAACTATACATTGGGCAATAACTCAGTGAGCGATACTATCGGAGTTATCCTCCAGAAATCTCTTACTCTTGTTGGTCTCGGCGCAGATAATAAAGTTTATGATGCAACAACATCTGCCGCTTTGAATGGAATAGCTAGTTTCTCGGGTATTGCTGGATCTGATATTGTGAATTTAGATGGGGCTGGTGTTGGAACATTCTCTGATGTAAATGCAGGCATTGGGAAGGCGGTCACTGTGACTGGGTACAGTATTAGTGGCACGGATGCCAACAACTATAATTTTATACAGCCAACAGGGATTGTTGCTGATATTAATAAAGCACTTCTCACCATAACCGCGAATGATCAAACAATAACTTATGGTGCAACAGTACCTACCAGTGCTGTTACCTACAATGGTTTCGTGGGCAGCGAGAATACTAATGTGCTTGATGCCATGGCCACATTGTCATCAACCAATAGTGGCATATTAGATGCAGGTGCCTATACTGGGAATTATACAGTATCAGGGGCAGTAGATGATAACTATGATTTTAGCTATGTGACAGGGAATCTGAATGTTTTGCAGCGTGCCTTGACTGTTACAACAGATGATGTTGATAATCTGTCAGGGACAAGTACCCCCGTTTTCACCGGAAGTAATAACTTATTAGCAGCGGATTCATTACTGATCACATGGGTGTATGCACCTATCGGATATAATGTCGGGGATGCAGGTATGTATTTGATTGGCGCAACTGCAAATGACCCATCGGGACGTTTGGCGAATTATGTGCGTACGAATAATTATGGTGTTTATAATGTTGGTGTCCCACCTCTACCACCAACCCCAACTATTTCGGCTGTCCCGTCACAAGTGATAAGTAGTTTGTCGGTGAATGTGCCGATTTCTACTTTCGTTATTTTGGATATCCCTGTCTATAATAGTAATGGTGAGGTTGTATCCACCAAGAAGGAATGGGTCGATACGAGTAACTTATCAAATGGTAACCAGCCGCAAACTAGCAATGATTTTATGTTGAGTTATTCGGATGATTTGAAAAGGTTTCTGGCGGCATACTAATTCCTAAAACATTAATTTTTTAATTATATCAATGAAGTAGCTAGGGTATAGCCTGGGTGATTGTTTGTTTTAAAAGAAGGGCATGGATAATTAGCTTGCTCTTTTTATAAAATGCCCATAAAGTCTCTGTAATTCGAGATTTTTTAAGTACTGACTTGCTATTGTATTCCAACGACTACTCCACAAGACACGCTATTTTCGAATTGCTACTTGGTACTTTCGCTAAGTAGAAAATTCACGCACTTCGGTGCATTTATATATGGAGGCCAACATGGCACAAGGTACAGTAAAATGGTTTAACGCAGAAAAAGGTTTCGGATTTATTCAGCCTGAAGATGGCGGAGCAGATGTGTTCGTTCACATTTCAGCAGTAACAGGCGCAGGTCTTCGCGGTTTGAACGAAGGTCAAAAAATCAGCTATGACGTTACTTCTGAACGCGGCAAACAAGCTGCTACAAACTTGAAAACAGCTGCTTAGTTCTTTTTAAGATTTATCATTTTAAAAACCCGCTATCTGAAAAGATAGCGGGTTTTTTCTTGACCAAAATGGGTATTCGTATATATAAACTGTTACTTCATATCAGATTGAATATAGGGATTAAAGATTTTGCAAGGGTTTCAAAAGCATTTCGGGTGGGCAGTTGTGTTGTCTGAGCTCAGCCACGTCTTTTGCTGTGTGATTCCAACCCTTGTCACCATTTTGTCGGCATTTGCCAATGTGGGTTTGTTTATTGTGTCCCCTGACGGGATGCTTATGGATATACATAATGTCATGCACGCCTATGAAATTCCTGTGATTGTGTTTTCGGGTGCGATGGTGGTGTTGGGCTGGGTTGCTCATTTCCTCAGTCGTAATGTGGATTGCCATGATACAGGCTGCGGTCATCCGCCTTGCGTCCCGCAAAAGAGCAAGAATTCTAGGGTTCTGATCATTGCCAGCCTGTTATTTGCCGCTAATATTGTGATCTATTTCGGGGTACACCGTAACGTTATGCATCTGGATATGTTTCGCCCGCACCCTTTGCAACGCCATCTGAATGACGATCATTTACATGAAATCCAGCCGAAATCGCTTTAATTCATTGCTTTTTTTGCCTTTTTCTGAAAAAACATCCCTAATAGAAACTTAAAAACAGAATAACGCGACAGCGCGAACGGATACGAATGGATTTTGCTCAATTAGGACTAGGCGAAGAATTACTTAAAGCCATCGAAGAGATTGGTTATACCACTCCCACACCTATTCAAGAAAAAGCGATCCCGATTGTGTTAATGGCACGGGATCTGATCGGTTTGGCACAGACCGGCACAGGCAAGACAGCCAGCTTTACTTTGCCGATGATTGAGATGTTATCATCAGGGCGCGCAAGATCGCGCATGCCACGTTCACTCGTCCTTGCCCCGACCCGCGAACTCGCGGCACAGGTTGCCGAAAATTTTGACAAGTATGGCAAGTATCACAAATTGACCAAAGCTTTATTGGTCGGTGGTGAATCCATGGGTGATCAAATTAAAATTTTGGAAAAGGGCGCAGATGTTCTGATCGCGACCCCTGGTCGTTTGTTAGACCTGTTTGACCGCGGACAAATTTTACTCAGTGACATTAAAATTCTGGTGATTGACGAAGCGGACAGAATGCTCGATATGGGCTTTATTCCTGACATCGAAAAAATCATTACCTTTATTCCGATGACACGCCAGACATTGTTGTTCTCGGCGACCATGCAACCGGAAATTAAAAATCTGGCTGATAAATTCTTAAGCAATCCGAAATCTGTATCTGTTGCGCCGCCTGCGTCTCCTGCGGCGACTGTGGATCACAGAATGATGGAAGTTAGCCCTAAAGATAAAAAATATGTTCTGCGTGATCTCATTCAACGTGAGAATATTAAAAACGCATTCGTTTTTTGTAACCGCAAAAAAGATGTCGATATGCTCGGCAAATGGTTAGCTGAAAAAGGATTTTCGGCGGCGGCTCTGCATGGTGATATGGTTCAATCGAAACGTACCGAAACATTACAGGCATTCAAAGACGGGAAAATCTCGCTCATGGTTTGCTCTGACGTTGCGGCGCGTGGTTTGGATGTATCCGGTGTATCCCATGTGTTCAATTATGATGTTCCCTTTAACGCAGATGATTATGTTCACCGCATCGGTCGGACAGGTCGTGCCGGACAAAGTGGTAAGGCATGGACATTGATTACCGAGGATGATGATAAATTGGTTGCGGCGATTGTGAAATTGGTTGGCGGAAACATCGTGACCGAGAAAACAATCAAATCCGAAAAAGCAGAAGTGGCAGCTAAACCTGAAAAGGCAGAAAAACCTGAACGAGCACCTCGTCGGGAGAAACCTGCAAGAGCAGAGCGCCATGATCGTGATGATCGATCCGAAAAAGCGTCAGAGCCAAAATTGGTCACGGTCAAAAGGTCATCTAAACCAGAACCATCTGGTCGCCGTTATCCGATCCTTCCGGATGATGAAGGCGACAAGTTCCATGAAGATAATATGCCCGCTTTCTTAAGGAAATAATCCATTTCCTTGATGATCTGCGGTTGACTTCTCTCCCTATTTTCCCGACAATAGGGAGTTATATTTTTCCGTTTTCATATAGTGAATTGATGCCTCTTTTTTCAGGATATTTTAATTTTTCATATACTCGCATGTCGCTGGCTGCTTTTTTTCTGGCTGGCGTGGCGACAGTATCTTTGTCTGTAGATATTGCACAGGCCGAAATCTTTTCTCAAGATGGTGCAGAAATTCAATTCCGTGACACACCCAAACTAGCAACAGTAAAACCCAAATTTACAGGCGATCCTAATCAAGTTGATTTCTTGGCCGACAATGTTTCATACGATGAAACAAATCAGATCATAACGGCAACTGGCCATGTCGAAATTACTCAAGCGGGGAAAATTGTTAAAGCGCATCAGGTGATTTACAATCTTCCCAAGGATACGGTTGAAGCCATCGGGGATGTTGCATTGATGGATACCAATGGCGATGTCCATTTTGCTGAGAGAATAGAGTTACAACGGACTTTAAAAGACGGATATATCAAAAAATTACGCTCTGTACTCGCCGATGGATCACGGATCATGGCGTCAGAGGGAACAAAGACAGGTGGTAAGACTGTCATGAAAGATGCCAGTTATACACCTTGTGAAGAATGTAAGGCGCATCCCGAAAAGCCTGTGCAGTGGCAGATTGTTGCGGACGAAGTATCTCATGATAAAGATGCGCATGAGATTGAATATAAAAATGCAAAATTAGAAGTTTATGGTGTGCCTGTTCTCTATACGCCATATTTCTCGCATACAGACGGAACCATTAAACAAAAGAATGGTTTCCTGATGCCTAAAATGTCTTTGAACTCCCAATTGGGCTTCGGTTTGACATCTAAATATTACTGGGGGATTTCTCCGTCTGAGGATGCAACAATCGGTGTTCGTGCCTTCTCTAAAATTAATCCATTATTATTGGGCGAATATCGTAAGCGATACGACAATGCCGAGATCAGTTTAGATTCGAGCGGTACTTATTCCGAAGATGAAGATAAAATCCGTGGGCATATGTTCGGCAAAGGGCTGTGGGACGTGAATGATAAATGGCGTGCCGGTTTCCAAACACAATTAACGTCAGATGATAAATATCTTAGAGAGTATGGCATTACTACTGATAACGTCCTTGAAAATCAGGTGTATACTGAGAGATTTGATGACCGCGACTATTTTGTTGCCCGCGCCCTAGGGTTTCAGGATGTCAGGGTGAGTGATCGATCAGTTGACCAGCCGAATATTTTACCCGAACTTCAGGCCAGCTTTATGGGCAACCCGAATGCGGCATTAGGGGGACGGTGGAATGTTGATCTATCATCCCTGAATTTATTGCGCAAAGGAAATGGTCAGGACGTTTTTCGTACTTCTGCCGATGCCTCATGGGAACGCAAAGATGTTCTACCAATAGGGTTGGTCAACACATTTACTATCAGTTCCCGCATGGATGCTTATAAAATTTCTGACCGCGATGAGGTCTCTATTGTTGGTGGTCAGGGTGGGGCGGATGCTTATCGTTTTTATCCTTATATCCATGATGTTGTGTCATACCCTGTTTCTAAAAATATCGGGTCAGCCATGATTGTGATTGAGCCAACTGTCGCGGTGACAACATCCACCCGTACCAAGAACACCACAGATATTCCGAATGAAGATTCTCAAGATGTGCAGATTGATGCTATTAATATTTTTCAAGCCAATCGCTTTCCGGGAATTGATCGCGTTGAAGATGGAACGCATGTGACATATGGCGCGCGTACAGGGATTTATGCTGATGATGGCAGCAAGGGAGAGGTCTTCTTCGGGCAGAGTTATCGCCTTGATGATTTTGAAAATCCATTCCCAGATGGATCAGGTTTATCCGAACAGGAGTCTGATTTGGTCGGGCAAATTATGGCCCAGTATAAAGATTTATATAGTCTGGATTATCGTTTCCAATTTGCTTCACAAAATTTGCAGTCTGAACGTCATGAAGTATATGGGTTCGCAAACTTTGGCGATTTGTCCCTCTCAACAACATATCTATATGCCAGAAGTCTGGAGAGAACAGACCTGCAGGAGAGCCGCCAGCAACTTTATGGAAGTGCGGCCTATCGTTTAGATGATGAATGGAATTTGTTGAGTACTGCACGATATGATTTGAGTGAACAGGAAAAAGGATTGCGTTACTCCAGTTTCGGTTTGAACTATATCGGGCAGTGTTTTACAGTTTTGACCTCTTTGAAACGGTCTTATGCTGATAAAAATACAGGCGATGCCGCAACGGAGTTTTCAGTACAGTTAGGACTTAAAAATCTTGGTTCTATCGGAACAAATGAATAAGTAAGACGGAGACGACCCCATGATGATAGGGCAGTATAACCCCAAAAGCAGATACCGTGAACGTGCCATCCAAAGATTTAATAAGACGATTTTATTCATTTTGATTATGGGGGCTTGTTTCGGATTAGGGTTCTTTATCGGTGGGCAAAATGCAGTGGTTCAGAATGGAACCCTGAAATTAGAAGTCGAAGATATGACTGGTCGCCTTAAAACCCTTCAGGATGAATTGACGACGGTTCGTGCCGAAGCCCAGACCGCAACATCACGTTTCGAACAATTAAAAACCCAGTATGAAAAAGACATGCCGCAAGACGGACCATTGCGGGAAATTGTGGATATGGTCAGAAAGCAAATAGATGATGGCATGGCGCCTGATCGCTTGGCTTTTGTTTTGCGGTCGGCACGCCCGCCGCGCAATTGCTCTGACCCATCCACCAAACGATTTATCATTCGCACTCCTGCTTATAAGGGATCGGATAGTGTGGTAACTGTGGGCGAGGGAGCTGTTGTGATCTCTGGCACTGGATCATCCGCCAAAACGCGCGATGGACAAGAGGAATCGTGGTTTGATCCAACTCAACCGATTAACCTGAACTTTAAATCCTCTAATGGTGAGGTCGAAAAGAAATCCGGTACATTACCGTTCCAGCATTCAGTGATTGCAAGCGGGAAAGAATATCGCTTTACGCTGGCTGAGGGTGAAAAATCCTTCGTCAAAGTGACGTTTGATAGTTGTGATTACCCTTAATAAAAAGATCAATTTTAATTTTTTGGGCCGAAAGAAATTCTTCCGGCCCAATTTAATTATTCATAGAGAAGTTAGTGTTATTTTTTAACCCATTTCCCATTTTTCATTAGGAATTCGCCTGGTTGTGCAAGGTCGTATATTTTCTGTGCGGCAATCGCTTGAACTTCTTTGAGAGGGATGGCTTGTTTATCTGCCATTTGTTTATAAACGTCCAAACGTCCGGCATTGGTTGTGTTGACAAGGTCGGTAATATCGGCGGACGGGTTGGGCAGGGTAGCTTCAACCAAGCCATTTGGTTTTTCACCGATCAGGCCCGATGATTTTGCTGAACTTAAATCCATCGCAAAGGCAGAACCAATGGCAAAACCAGTGATGATGGCGGCCATTAAAGTTGTTTGAATAAATTTTTTCATTTCTGTGTCCTCTTATTTCTTTTTGGATGGAGTGGATGTGCCGAACAGATCAGGGTTCGCCATAATTTGTTTATCCAAGTCTTTCTCAACACGGATACGAACTTCCTGTTCGATTTTGATATTCATGTTAATTTCGATCGGTTTGTCCGGTGCTTCCAATTTGACGGTCGGCGTACAGGCCGCCACCATCAGGGGGAAGGCCGCAAGTATCAGGATGTTTTTCATTTCAGGCCGATATCTTTTCTTTTTGAGTTGATGACAATAATAATAGAATTCCTGCGACCGCTGACAAGAGTGAACCGCCAAGCACACCCAATTTGACCTCAATCGCCTGATCCCCGCTTGTAAAGGCAAGGTTACCGATAAAGAGGCTCATGGTAAAGCCAATTCCCGTCAGTAATGCCATGCCATAATATTGCGGCCATGTGCTTCTGCTTGGTAAATGGGCGAGTTTTAAGCTACACGCCGCAAAGGTTGCCAGCATAATGCCTATTTGCTTGCCGAAGAACAGACCCAGCATAATACCTAACGTAATAGGATGCATAAATGCCCCCAAAGAAATTCCTGCAAATGAAACTCCCGCATTGGCAAAGGCAAAAATTGGCAAAATCAAAAAACTGACCCAAGGGTGGAGGAGATGTTCCAATTTAACGGCAGGGGCTTCCCCATGCTTATCTTTTATCTTAATCGGCATAATCAGGCCCAACGCCACGCCAGCCAAGGTCGGGTGAATACCTGATTTCAAAACGCAGCCCCAAACAAAGATACCAACCAACAGATACAGAGCGATATTGGTCACATTGCGAATATTCATCAGTATCGCAAGACCAAGGCCAAGTGCCGCAAAGAGCAGAGCGACAAAAGAAATATCAGCCGTGTAAAAAAACGCGATGATGATGACTGCAAATAAATCATCAATCACGGCAATGGTCACCAAGCAGACCTTTAAGCTATTCGGGATACGGCTTCCTAAAATCATCATAATGCCCAGAGCAAAAGCGATATCGGTGGCTGTTGGCACTGCCCATCCCTTTAATGCCTCGGCATCACCCCAATTAATTGAGGCATATATAACAGCAGGAACTATCGCGCCGCCAGCGGCAGCGAGCAGAGGAAGCATTGCCTTTTTGAAAGATCTGAGGTGGCCAGTGACCATTTCGCGTTTGACTTCCAATCCAATCAACAGGAAGAAAATAGCCATGAGGCCGTCATTGATTGCGAATTGCAGAGACTTGCCGAAAATCATCGGTTGATTGAAAAAGTCGTTATAAAGCCCGTTGAACCCCGTATTGGCGACAATCAAGGCCAGTAAGGTCGCACAGCATAAAAGAATCCCTGGGAAGGTTTCTGATGAGGCGGAAATAAAATTCTTGATGGGACTCATGGATTTTATCCTTTCGATAGTCTTGATTTTATTCTTTGGCTTCTGGTGCCATCTGGTCACGAATTTTACCACCAAAATCAACGGTTTGTAAGGTCTGTTTGAGGACAGCTCCCAAATCACCATCCAGATTGAGGTTCAGGTGGATCGGGCGTTCACCCAAGGCGGGGTTCGTGCCTTCGGCAGAGATGCTGGTTTTCATCTTGTCATCGACGGAACCACTCATGTCCACGCTGAATTTTGAAAATCTGAAATCGCTTAGAGTTTTGCGGACGGTTTCCATGCGAGGGTCATCGCCCTGAAGAGAGGCTGGGAATTGATCGGGTGTGTAGGCAAATGTGCCTGCGCCATCGCTTTTTAAACTGCCGCTTCCGAAGATGATGCCGTCTTTGGAATAGGTGACGGGGATTGTACCACTCAGGCGGCCTTTGGCGTTTAAGCCTTTAACATCTGCAAGGTCTGCCAATTTCCCCATATCAACTGATGTGACTTTCAAAGACAGAGAGAGGGGCGGAGTCCCATCGTAATCAGATGGAAATGAAAACGGTGATATATCAATATCTCCGCCAGCGATCGAGATGTTTGTTTTTTCGAAGTCTAGTAAGGCACTCCCTTTCTCGGTATCATAGACGATGTTACCTGTGCTCACGAATTGTCTGGGGGTTTTGTCTGTTCCTAGATGAACTTGGTAGGTTGCTTTTTTTAGGTTGTCTTGCAAAGAGGCGATTGGTGCAGTTAAGGTAATGGATAAGGGGTTGGCATCTTTGATCCATGATGAAAATTGATCATGTTTATCAGGCGCAACAACTTCAACAACGTCCAAACTTTTGGCACTGTTTAAAGTAAATTCCAAACGGCTCTCTGGTGTGGTAACCCAACGCCCTGTGAGAGTAATGTCTTTGTATCCCGCAGGGCTGGTTTTAAAGTACAGAGCCTCTGGCTTGGATGTATCCAGATTGACGGTTACGTTTTGAAGGAGCGCGCCGAGCGTATTGATTTTCCCTGCAATCAATTGACCTTTATAAACAGGAACCTTGCCACCTGCAGGTTTTTGAACAGTCAATTCCCCCGATGCACGGCTTAATTCCAAACTAGGAAGGTTGAGGCGGCCTTCATTCAATGTGGTGGTAAACGACATATCCCCATTAGATGAAATTTTTCCTGATCCTTTGGTATCAAAGCTTAGTTGATGTTGCTGTCCCCAAATGGCGTATTGAATATTTTGTTCTTTATTACTCGGGGTATCGAGTGACAATTTTCCCTCGACACGAATGTCACCTTGCGGTGTGTCCAGATCAACCGTGATGCCTTGTAATAAAACAGATTGTAACGGGAGGAGGGATGACCCGTTCCCGCCAGATTGAGGAAGGGTCGCGTCCCATCCTGCAATTTTGAAATGCCCAGCTTCATCGAGTTCAGCAGTTAATGAAATATCTTTGATGATCAGAGATTTGATTTTTCTGTCCTTGATAAAATCAAACCAGTTCATGGTGATATTGATATTATCAATGGTACTGAAATCATTACTATCCAGCGAGATATGGTCGATCATCACACCTGTTGGTGTCACATAAAAATTCTGGACACGGGCTGCGGGGAATCCGTTCTGGCGAATAATCTGACTGGTGATGAGCGGCAGAGAATAAGCCAACCCAAAATAAATCCCCCCACCCAAAAGGGCGAGGCCCGTAACAGACAGGAGGAGTTTCTTTTTATTCATTTGCCTTATACATCAATGTTATCAACAAAGGTAGCGTTCTGCTGGATAAAGTCAAAACGTGCTTCGGCATTCTTACCCATCAATTTTTCAACCAGATCATCAAGGGCGGGATTATTCATCGGTGTGCCGATCATCATCTCTGCGGCCTCTTGTGCGTCACGCAAGGTGACGCGGATGAGTGTGCGGCTTTCAGGTGCCATGGTTGTTTCTTTGAGTTGTTTGGCGGGCATTTCACCAAGACCTTTAAACCGTGAAACCTCAACCTTTGATTTGCCTTTAAAGGTGGTTTTCATCAATTCGTCTTTATGCTGGTCATTCATAGCATAGACACTGACGTTCCCCGAAGTTAAACGGTAGAGCGGCGGTTGGGCGAGATAGAGATGACCCTTGGCGACCATTTCAGGCATTTGGGTATAGAAGAAGGTCATGAGGAGAGAGGCGATGTGTGCCCCGTCCACGTCCGCATCTGTCATGATGACAATACGTTCATAACGCAGATTTTTAAGGGCAAAGGATGACCCGATACCACAGCCCATAGCTAAGATCAGATCTTGAATCTCTTGGTTATCACGAATTTTCTCACGCGTGGCCGATACCACGTTCAGGATTTTACCGCGGAGTGGAAGGATAGCTTGGGTTTCACGGTTGCGGCCTTGTTTGGCTGAACCACCCGCCGAGTCACCCTCAACGATAAAAAGTTCTGTGCCTTCTGAATTATTACGGGCGCAGTCAGAGAGTTTTCCCGGAAGACGCAATTTGCGTGTTGCGGTCTTACGCATCATGTCTTTGTCATCGCGACGGCGTTGACGGTCTTCGGCTTTTTCAATGAGAGCGGTCAGAAGGGAAGAGCTTCTGTTCGGGTCACTGGTCAACCAATGGTCAAAATAATCTTTGATCGCATTGTCAACGAGGCGCGTTGCTTCGGCAGAGGCCAGTTTATCTTTGGTCTGTCCTTGGAATTGCGGTTCACGGATAAAGAGGGAGAGCATGATTGCTGCCCCGCCTAGTACATCGTCCGCGGTAATGATCGAGGCCTTTTTATTGCCGATCATCTCTCCATAACCTTTAAGGCCGCGAACCAACATGGTGCGAAGGCCAGTCTCGTGCGTACCGCCTTGCGGGGTCGGGATGGTGTTACAATAGGAACGGCAGAAACCTTCGCCTTCGGCCAGCCATGTGATCGCACATTCGACTTTGCCCATTTTATCAGCGAGTTCGCCTTGGGCATAGAAAGCATCGGCCACCAAAGTGGATTCGCCTTCCATGGCTTGAGAGAGATAATCAAGAAGGCCATTTGGAAATTTGAAAACTTTATTGCCCTCGAAATTTGCATTCTCGGGCACAAGTGACGGGTCACAGCTCCATGCGATTTCAACACCGCGATAGAGGTAAGCTTTGGAACGTGCCAAGTCGTGAATACGTTTCGGCGAGAAATGGAGGCTTTCACCAAAAATTTGTGGGTCAGGATGGAAGCTGACGGTTGTTCCGCGACGACCTTTGACCGCGCCGATAGTTTCCAATTTTGTGGTCGGTGCCCCGCGGGAATAGGTTTGACGGTAGAGCACATTATCACGCGCCACTTCGACAACCAGAAGGTCGGACAGGGCGTTCACAACAGAAATACCAACCCCGTGCAAACCACCGGATGTTTGGTAAGCCTTATCGCTGAATTTTCCGCCTGAGTGCAGAACAGTCAAAATCACTTCGAGAGCTGATTTTTTCGGGTATTTCGGATGGGCTTCGACAGGGATACCGCGTCCATTATCGGAAATGACGACGGTGCTGTCTGCTTTTAAAGAAATGTCAATACGGGTGGCGTGTCCAGCAACCGCTTCGTCCATCGAATTATCTAAAATTTCGTTAATCAGGTGGTGCATCGCATTTTCGTCAGTGCCCCCGATATACATACCCGGGCGACGGCGAACAGGCTCTAAACCCTCCAGAACTTCAATGTCGGAAGCGGTATAGGAATTGGCTTTTGGGGCCGAAGGCGCGGCAGCAGGCTTCTTTTTTGCAGATCCAAATAAATCAGTCATTTTTTAAGTCTTTTTGGGTTATATTGAATGTGTATTACGTTCTAACTATAGAGCATAGTTTTTTAAAGCTGACAACATGAAGAAAGTATTTATGTCTATTCGTACCGATTCAAATATTCTCATCCTATTTTCTGCACTTTTGCTTAGCATGTTTGTGGGTGTTTTTCCAGCAAATGCCTTTATGGGTAAGAGCAAGATTGCACCGTTGAACAGTGAGGTGCATACACCCAAAGAAATTTTCGAATCGAAAACCGATCTGATTAAAGTGATGCCTTTGAATGATAAAAGTCTGGCCTATCATATTCGGTTGCCAAAAGGATGGATTCAACTGAATAGCGATGTGATTGATGGAAACTCTGCAACGGGGATTTTAAGACAAATTTCTGCCTATACAAGTCCGCCGCGCATTGAGCGCAGGAGTGTATTCCGCGTCAGTATGATTGATCTGGATTCTCTGATTACGGTTGATGATTGGTTTATCAGTTATATGCTGGAAATGGGTTTTTCAATTGAAGGGATGAAAATCAAATCTCCGCGTTTAGTCGTCGCTCAATATACCGTCTTTGAAGATGGGGAGCCCTATGCTGTGCGGGCAGTGGTCACACAGACCGGTTCACGCATTGTTTTGGCCGAATATCTGGTACATCAGGATGTCTATCAGGCAGAAAGAGATGAGCAGATTTGGGCTATGACAGGATTTGCACTTGATGATCCGGTTAACAAATTGCCTGTTGCCATGAAGACTTTTAATTTTGTTGATATTGCGAAATTTGATTATCCTTCTAATTGGGTCATTCAGGCGCCTGTCATCACGGATATTACGCGTATGGAAGCATCCGTATTAAATGGAAAAAATTTAAAGCAAGACGAGATTACTTCTTCGAATAATGAATTATTGGGGCGTATTGATGTGAGTCTGGTCTCCAAGGATCAGGGGCTTACTTTGACCGATGAAATCAATTTGCTGAAAGAGGGATTGAGAAACAGAAAATACAAATTGGGGAAATATATCGAGAATGTTGAGGAGAAAGATATTAATCATCTCATCACATCTTCGCGCATTGATGTTTATGAAGTTGAAGGTGTCTCCAAAAAATTGGCAGGATACGAATATTGGGTCGGCGTGCTTGAAAGCAAAACCAGATACTATCTGGTCAGGTTGACAACTGTCAGCCGCGGTGAGAATTTCAAGACATGGGCAGAGAACGTCGAAACATATAAGACGTTATTACGGAGTTTGGGTCCTGCGTCTATTGTGACAGATGATGACCCATTAGCTCCACGTTAATCCGCGAAAGGATTTTTACTCTTCCTCAACAATAACCGGATTGGGATACCCGGAAGATCATAATCTTTGCGAAGATTATTGATCAGGTATCTTTTATAAGTATCAGGCAAATTATCCGGTTTCGATACCCATACCGCAAATGTTGGCGGGCGCACGTTAATCTGTGACATAAAGCGCATGCGGTTCGGGCGGTTATTGACGAGTGGTGGCGGGATTTGACTGACACGCGCCGCTAACCATCTGTTCAAGCGTCCGGTTGAGACCCGCTTGTTCCATGTTGTATAGGTTTTAATGGCCGTTTCCATCAGTTTATCCAGATTTTGTTCGCGGAGAGCCGACAAAGTCACCAATGGAATATCGGGAACTTGGGCAAGAGAGTTGGAAAGAATATCTTTGATCTCTGCCAACTTCGCATTCTTATCGACAACCATATCCCATTTATTGATTCCGATAATCAGGACGCGACCTTCACGAAGGACAAGATCAGCAATGTGCAAATCTTGCTTTTCCATCGGCGCAACGGCATCAACCAGAAGATAGACGATTTGAGACAGGCGAATGGCGCGGAGCGTATCATCCACAGCAGCTTTCTCTAAACG
>Ga0155195_135_pt1 | contig 21697 bp, 22 predicted proteins | sample RifCSPhighO2_02_FD_106163 | JGI IMG/M metagenome (GOLD analysis project Ga0155195, IMG submission 106163) | Alphaproteobacteria bacterium RIFCSPHIGHO2_02_FULL_46_13
GGATAATGTTTTTGTAACCCCTTCTGAAAACGCATCACGGTCAACCGCTAATGCGCCACCCGCAGGAACAGCAGCCTTTGCGGCCTCCCGCATCTGCAATGAATTGCAAAGACGCATTTCTTCGTGAAGAACCCCAACTGCATTATAATCCTTATCATCCGACCGAAAGGAGTTAGAGCAAACCAGTTCCGCCAACCCATCTGTTTTATGTGCGTCGGTCGGGGTATGGGGGCGCATTTCATGCAGGATAACAGGAACGCCCATATTGACGGCCTGCCAAGTGGCTTCAGTCCCCGCCATGCCGCCGCCGATAATGTGGATTGGTTTTGGTGTCGTCATTTTAATAGTGTTCCTTTATATCCGTTTTGCGAAATCTCGGTGCAGAGGTCGTACCATTCGCACCCTTTGCACGCTGTCCTGATGGACTGTGTTTTATAAACATCTCTCATGCGGTTGATCAAGGCTTTCGTGAGTCTGAAGCGGTTTCCGATTTTAAACAGTGCAAATTCAGGAAATCTTTCAAAATCCGCAAGAGCTTGGTTATCCCTGTCCGTGATCCGGCTCTCAAGGCAGTCGCAGGTCGTATCGTCTTTGTCGCATAACCGAGGCGCACAAATCGCATCCGCCCCATAGTCCAGATAAATATCCGCCTCACCCTGATTAATTTGTTCTAATATGTCGGTCATATTTCGGGTGAAAGCCTCGCTATATCCTTTGCCAATATGGTTCAGGATACATAACAAGTGATGCGGACGAAGATGGATAGGGGGATGCATTAGCGGAACTTAGCAAAATGGCGGGGTTTTGTCACATATCCCATAATTATCCATAATTTATAAGACAAAAATGAAAATATCTATCTATAAACTGTTCAAAAAAGGGCTTACCCCTTGAAATAGTTCTGCCTTTATGGTCATTTAAGGCCAGAAAAATGTCCTGTCCAACAAACGGATTCGTATTATTATGGCTTCAACAGAATTTCTTTTAAACTATCTGCCGATCATCGTCTTTTTAGGGATAGCCATTGGACTGTCCTGCGCCATGGTTGGCGCATCTATGATCATTGGTAAAAACAAACCGGATGCGGAAAAACTCTCTGCTTACGAATGCGGCTTTGATGCGTTCGATGATGCACGGAACAAGTTTGACGTGCGGTTTTATCTGGTCGCCATTCTTTTTATTATCTTCGATTTGGAAGTCGCATTTTTGTTCCCGTGGGCGGTGTCTCTCGGGGCGATTGGCATGTTTGGTTTCTGGTCAATGGTCGTCTTTTTAGGTGTCCTGACTGTTGGTCTGGTTTATGAATGGAATAAGGGAGCCCTTGATTGGGAATAACACGCGATGAGCAGTGAACGTCATATATTCGAGGCTCCAAAAACCTCACTCATTACCGATGTGCCGATGTTGCCAGCCGAGCAACAGGACGAAGCTGTCGCCAAATTGGCGCAGGAAGTATCGGACAAAGGTTTCGTTTTAACACAAACCGATAAATTATTCGACTGGGCGCGTCAGGGTTCCATGTGGCCAATGACCTTCGGTCTGGCCTGTTGCGCGGTGGAGATGATCCACTCATATATGTCCCGTTATGACCTTGACCGCTTCGGAATTATTCCGCGTCCATCCCCACGTCAATCAGACGTGATGATTGTTGCGGGAACACTCACCAATAAAATGGCACCCGCACTCCGCAAAGTTTACGACCAAATGGCCGAACCACGTTGGGTCATTTCAATGGGGTCATGCGCCAATGGCGGCGGATATTACCATTACTCATACTCCGTTGTTCGCGGATGTGACCGTATTGTGCCGGTTGATATTTATGTTCCGGGTTGCCCGCCAACGGCTGAAGCTTTGGTGTATGGCTTGCTCCAACTCCAGAAAAAAATTCGCCGTGAAGACACACGGATCGTCAGATAGAGAGTTTAGAATGGCTGAAGAAATCCAAGCTGCGGCAGCAGTCGAAGAAACACCAAAAGACCCGATGGTCATCTATGCCGAAGAGATTCAGGCAAGATTGGCGGACGGCATAATCTCGTTCGATACCAAAGGCAATGAACTTGTCTTCCATGTCAAACGTCAATCGTTGCTTGGCGTGATGGCCTATTTGCGTGATGCGGATGAAACACAATTCAAACAATTAATTGATGTGTGTGGCGTTGACCACCCGAACCGAGCTGAACGGTTTGAAGTTGTCTATCAACTCCTGTCCATGCGTCACAATATCCGTGCCCGCGTCAAAATTACCACTGACGAAGAAACACCTGTGCCGTCGCTTTCAACCCTGTTCAGTTCTGCTCCATGGTGCGAACGTGAAACATGGGATATGTACGGCATTATGTTTGACGGCCTTGCCGACCATCGCCGCATTCTGACCGACTATGGCTTTGACGGACACCCGCTCCGCAAAGATTTCCCGCTTTCGGGCAATGTCGAAGTCCGTTATGACGCGGAGCAAAAACGCGTTGTCTATGGCCCAGTATCTTTACCGCAAGATTTCCGCGTCTTCGATAATTTAAGCCCATGGGAAGCGTTGACAGATATTCAACTCCCAGGTGATGAAAAAGCGGGCGAAAATCCAAACATGCCAAAAATTGGTTGGCATCCAACCAACAAAGTGTCGGAGTAGGTAGATATGACATCCGCAATCGTTGAAAAAGTAACTGATGACGAAACAGAAATGTCCCAAGAACATTTCATTAAGCCATATACCATGAACTTTGGCCCACAACACCCTGCGGCGCACGGTGTGCTTCGCCTTGTTCTGGAGATGGACGGCGAAGTGGTGGAACGCGCAGACCCGCATATCGGTTTGCTTCACCGTGGGACTGAAAAACTGATTGAATATAAAACCTATATGCAGGCCTTGCCGTATTTTGATCGTCTGGACTATGTGTCCCCGATGAATCAGGAACATGCGTTTGCATTGTCTGTTGAAAAATTATTGGGGCTGAATGTTCCTGAACGTGCGCAATATATCCGCGTTCTGTTTTGTGAATTAACCCGTATCCTCAACCACGTTTTGAACATCACGACCTTTGCACTCGACGTTGGTGCGATTACACCTGCACTCTGGGCGTTCGAAGAACGTGAAAAGGGGATGGAGTTTTATGACCGCGTTTGCGGCGCACGCCTCCACGCCAACTATATTCGCCCGGGCGGGGTGTCGATGGATGTTCCTGCGGGGCTCCTCAAAGACATGCAAGCATGGACGGAGAGCTTCCCGAAAGTTCTGGCTGACCTTGATGCCTTGCTGACCAACAACCGTATTTTCAAACAACGGACGGTTGATATTGGTGTCGTATCAAAAGAACAAGCATTGGATTGGGGCTTCACCGGCCCATGTCTTCGTGCATCCGGTGTGGCGTGGGACTTACGGAAGTCACAACCTTATGACGTCTATGCGAAAATGGACTTTGATATTCCTGTCGGTAAAACGGGCGATTGTTACGCACGTTATTTGGTACGCATGGAAGAAATGCGCCAATCACTCCGCATCATGCAACAATGTATTCGTGAAATGCCCGAAGGCGATATTAAAACCAACGATTACAAAGTTACTCCGCCACCGCGCGCCGAGATGAAAAATTCAATGGAAGCATTGATTCACCATTTCAAATTATTCACCGAAGGATACCACGTTCCAGCGGGTGAAACTTATACGGCGGTTGAAGCACCAAAAGGTGAATTCGGTGTGTATCTCGTCTCTGACGGAACAAACCGCCCCTACAGATGCCACATCCGCGCCCCGGGCTTTGCGCATTTACAAGCCCTCGATATGATGTCAAAAGGCCATATGCTGGCCGACGTTGTCGCCAATATAGGGTCACTGGATATCGTGTTCGGCGAGATTGATAGATAAAGGATTTTAAAGAATGAAAAAGTCAGTTGATTTAAATGCGGCGTATCAGCCAAAAAGTTTTGAGTTTCGTGATGTCGCACAAGTCGCAGAAATCATTTCGCGCTATCCAAAGGGCAAACAACGCTCTGCCACAATGCCACTTCTGGACTTGGCGCAGCGCCAAGTTGCCGAAGATGGTGCAGTTGCGAACCCACCTTATGGCGGATGGATTCCACGCGCCGCGATGGATAAGATTGCCGAAATCGTGGATGTGCCACCTGTCAAGGTTTACGAAGTCGCAACATTTTATTCGATGTATAATCTGGCACCTGTCGGAAAATATCTGGTGCAGATGTGCACAACAACACCTTGTATGCTCTGCGGTTCCGGCGACATCGTCAAAACTTGTGAAAACGAATTAGGCATTCACACTGGCGAAAGCACAAAAGACGGTCTATTCACCATCGTTGAAGTCGAATGCCTTGGCGCATGCGTCAATGCCCCGATGGTTCAGATCAATGATGATTATTACGAAGATTTAACCCCTGCAAATATGAAACAATTATTGTCTGATTTGAAAGATGGTAAGCCTGTCACTGTTGGTTCTCAACAGGGGCGCAAGGCGTCCATGTCTATTAAGGGAACAACAACATTGACTGAACAAGCCGATAAATTGGGTATTCAAAAGGCTGTCTAAGATATGAGGCTTGTCGCACTTAACAAATCGCTGAAACAGGAATTTTGGTGTGTGGTCATCGCTTTCTCCTTGGCTGGATTGGTCGAGTTGGATACATGCGGGGCAGTAAGTAATGACGAAGATAAAAAAATCAAGTCATTGGGTTCTGTCCTTTGCTCTCCACCGAACACACCAAATGCATTTTGCACCCAACCGCATTGAGCATTATAAAGCTGAGGGGATATAATGATCTTTATCGCTCTTGGCGCAAATCTTCCGTCTTCTTATGGTTCTCCGCGGGAAACGATCAAACGGGCGATAGGGGAGATTTCTAAAAACGGGGTGCGGGTTTTATACCAATCGCCGATTTACCTGACGGCACCTGTGCCTATCTCTGATCAACCTTGGTATCATAATGCGGTGATTGGGATATCAACTGACCAATCTCCATCCGATCTTTTAAAAACACTTCAATCCATCGAAAATAATTTCGGGCGAGTGCGGACAATTCGTAATGCTCCGCGTGTGATTGATCTTGATGTTGTGGCGTATCATGATGTTGTTCAAAATAATGATGATTTGATTTTGCCGCATCCGCGGATGCATGAACGTGCCTTTGTGCTTTACCCGCTCCGCGATATTGACCGCAACTGGGTTCATCCTGTATCGGGAAAGCATATCAATGATTTGATCGCGCTGATCCCTGATGGGCAGGATATTGAATGTGAAACGCGCCCCCTCATCATGGGGATTGTAAACGTCACGCCCGATAGTTTTTCAGATGGCGGCAAATTCGCCTCAACCGACACCGCCATCCAGCACGGCTTACAATTAATCGCCGAGGGCGCAGATATACTGGATATCGGCGGTGAATCCACCCGTCCGTCATCTGTCGTTGTGTCCCCAGATGAAGAACAGCGCCGTATTCTGCCAGTGATCGAAGGTTTAAGAAACGCAGGGGCGTTAATATCGGTTGATACACGCAATGCGTCTACTATGACGGCAGCACTGAAAGCAGGGGCGGGGATGATCAATGATATTTCTGCCCTGACCCATGATAAAGAGTCAATCAACGTCTTGCGTGATTCAGATTGCCGCATCTGCCTGATGCACATGCAAGGCACCCCACAAACCATGCAGGTCAATCCGCATTATAATGATGTGGTGGCGGAGGTTTATCGCTTTTTAGAAGAACGGATACAGGCGTGCGTTGAAGCGGAGATCGCCAAAGACAGATTGATGATTGATGTCGGTATCGGATTTGGAAAAACACTCGATCATAATCTTGCCCTTTTGAAAAATATGTCCAAATTCCATGATCTTGGTGTTGATATCCTACTCGGTGTTTCGCGGAAAAGATTTATTGAGCAAATTTGCGGTCGGGATATCGCCGCCGAAGACAGGCTCGCCGGATCATTGGCCGCCCTTGCCCATGCTTGCCGCGATCATTTACAGATTGTTAGGGTGCATGATGTGGCGGCAACGCGGCAATTTATAGATGTCATCCAAAAAACTTGCGTATAAATGCGCCTGACGTAAATATTCGCTTGCCGATTTCCCAATATAAAGTAGCATTTTTTAATCACATTTTTTACAGGGAATTACCATCATGCTTCTTTGGTTTGTTATAGGCTATTGGATTATTTCGGTTGCAATCGGGTTGATTGCGTCTCTCAAAGTGCATAACACCAAAGACTTTGCCATTGCGGGCCGTCATTTACCTTTTTATATGGTTGTGGCCACTGTGTTCGCAACATGGTTTGGGGCAGAAACCGTTTTGGGAGTTCCGGCAACTTTCCTTGGCGAAAATATGCGCGGGATTGTGGCAGACCCCTTTGGCTCATCTCTTTGCCTGATTTTTGTCGGGCTATTTTTTGCCGCCCCTCTTTACAAAATGAAGCTTCTGACCATTGGCGATTTTTATAAAAAACGATATGGCCGTACGGCTGAGGTCATGACGACCTTGGCGATTGTAGTTTCGTATCTGGGGTGGGTCGGTGCGCAGATTGCGGCGCTTGGGCTTGTGTTCAATATTGTCTCTGACGGTGCTATTTCACAAACCACAGGGATGTGGATCGGGTCGATGACGATTTTGATTTATACTTTCTTTGGCGGAATGTGGGCGGTTGCGGTGACCGATCTTATTCAAATGATTATTATTGTGATCGGTATGCTCTATATCGGCGGTGAAGTGTCTGAGCTTGCGGGTGGAGTTGGTACAGTGGTGCAACACGCCAGAGATGCAGGAAAATTTGAGTTCTGGCCATCCGCTGATATGAAAGATATTATTGCCTTTGCGGCGGCAGCAATGACGATGATGTTAGGGTCTATGCCTCAGCAGGACGTTTTCCAACGCGTACAGTCTGCAAAAACTATAAAATATGCTGTCTGGGGATCTGTGCTGGGTGGGTCATTATATTTCATCTTCGCATTTGTGCCGATGTTCCTGGCCTATTCCGCAACACTCATTGACCCTGACATGGTTGCCAAAAATATGGGTGAGGGCGGTGATCCGCAAATGATTTTGCCGCAACTGGTTTTGACCCATGCGCCATTATTTGCACAGGTGATGTTCTTTGGCGCGTTGCTCTCTGCCATTAAATCATGTGCATCGGCAACCTTACTCGCGCCGTCCGTATCGTTCTCGGAAAATATTCTGAAACCGATGATGCCCCATATGTCGGATAAGAAATTGTTGAAACTGATGCGTTTTGTAACGCTTGGATTTACGATTGTTGTCACGCTATACGCCGTTAACTCCGAACTCAGTATTTTCAGTATGGTTGAAAATGCGTATCAGGTGACTTTGGTATCGGCCTTTATTCCATTGGCGTTCGGCGTATATTGGAAACGCGCAACGAACCAAGGCGCTCTCTGTGCCATTTTTGTGGGGTTGATCGTATGGATTGGTTCGATATTATTTGCAGGCGATGATCCGTTTATCCCATCCCAATTCGCAGGCCTGATTGCCAGTTTCTTCGGTATGATTATCGGGTCACTTGTGCCTCAATATATCAAGCATAACCACGCCATCCATGACGAACTTCATTCAGGCAAGCATGGGCATGAAAGTTTTGATGAACCTAAAGCGATTTAAGCGAATATAAAATATCTAACGCTTCACGCGGGGTCAGGCTATCGGGATTTATTTCTGATAGCCTTTGTTCCACCGCAGAGATTTTTGGCTTCGGTGGCGCGGATGGGGTTGTGAATAATGGCAACCCCGCAACGGCACCTGAACCGCCGCGCGCTTTGCTGTCTTCCAGAAGGCGCAGAACATCTTCGGCACGGTCAAGCACTGTTTCGGGAAGTCCCGCAAGTTTTGCCACATGAATTCCGTACGACCTGTCCGCTGTTCCGGCCTTTACGGTATGCAGGAAGATGATTTCATCTTTCCAGTCTTTGACATCCATCGTGTAACAGGCCAGATGCGGAAGTTGTGATTTGAGTTGGGTCAGTTCATGGTAATGGGTTGCGAACAACCCGCGACATTGAATTGTGTTATGCAGATATTCAAGCGTTGCCCACGCAATCGACAACCCGTCAAAAGTCGCCGTACCGCGCCCGATTTCATCAAGGATCACCAATGATTTGGATGTGGCGTTTTGAAGAATGGCGGCGGTTTCCACCATCTCAATCATAAAAGTCGAATGTCCGCGTGCCAAATCGTCGGATGCACCCACACGACTAAACACCTTATCAACAATGCCGATATGGGCGGAGGTCGCGGGCACATAAAAACCCGCCTGCGCCATAATGGCAATCAATGCATTCTGGCGAAGGAATGTCGATTTACCGGCCATATTTGGCCCTGTCAGAAGCCATAGGCGTTCTGCGCCTGAAAGGTTGCTGTTATTCGGTGCAAAGCGTGTATGTTTTTTAACCAAGGCCTGTTCAACAACAGGGTGACGACCGCCTTGAATATCAAAGGCATCGCTGTCATCAATTTTGGGGCGGGTATAGGATTTATCAACGGCAAGGGTTGCCATGGATGTCGCAACATCAATCGATGCAAGCCCCCGCGCCACACGCGATATATCATCCGCCAGTGCCATGGCTTGGTCACGAAATTCGTTATAATAATTTTCTTCAATCGCCTGGGCTTTGTCGGCGGACAGGGCAATTTCGCGTTCCAAGTTCGACAGGTCAGGTGTCGTAAAACGAACCCCGTTCGACATGGTTTGGCGATGGATAAACGGGTTGTCGGTATTACCCGATTTCACCATCATCGCATCGGCGCGTTTTGCGGGAACTTCAATAAAAAATCCCAACACATTATTATGTGTGATTTTCAGGGATTCAATTCCCGTATCCTGAACATATTTTGTTTGCAGGGCTGCGATATGGTTATGGGTTTCGGATTTTAAACTCCGCACCTTATCAAGGTTCGGGCAAAATCCCGCCGCAATAAACCCGCCATCGCGCATTAAATAAGGGAGAGATTCAGACAGTCCAGCAGTCAGTCTTTCCTTATATTCATGTTGGCGATCAGTGAGGTGTAGGAGGTCGCAACATCGCATCAACGGAGATGATGAAAGACCTTTTTCAATCAATGCCGCACGAATAAGGCTCGCGTAATGCAACCCGTCACGGATGGACGCCATATCACGCGGCCCCCCGCGATTAAGGCTAAGCCGCGCTAAAGCCCGTTCCATATCAGGAACCATTTTTAAAATGGCACGGATATTTCTGGTGAGGTCAAAGGCCGCAATCAGTGATTCAATTTCATCATGGCGGCGATTAATCTCTGCCACATCACGCAGCGGGGAGAGTAGGCGGGATTGAATCATTCGTGACCCTGCACCCGTTTGTGCAATATCCAACAGATCAATCAAACTGCCCTGACGGTCGCCTGTCTGGGTTTTTATGAGTTCTAGTGATCTGAATGTCGATGGATCAAAATCAACCGTTTTGAAATTTTCGATACGTTTGGGGGCAGAGAGATAGGGGATTTGACCCTTTTGCGTTTCATCCACATAATGAAGCAATGCCCCCGCCGCGGCGATTTCAGCGCGGGAGAAATTCTTTGATAATTCTTCCTCTGAAATACCGAACAGATTTTCTAATTTCAAAATGCCCGATGCACTATCGAAAAACCCCGATGGTTGAACACTGGAAATCGCATTCAGGTCGTCTGAAAAATCCTGTGCGCTTTTGCAAATAATCTCACTCGGGTTCAGGCGTTGTAAGGCGGATTTGGCCTCTGTGGAATGGAGGCTCTGTAGTAAAAATTCACCTGTCGAGACATCCGCAAAAGCAATCCCCGCTTGTCCGTTCATATCAACATAGGCCGCAAGGTAATTATTGGTTTTGGAATCGAGCAGGTTATCTTCGATCAATGTTCCTGCTGTAATAATCCGCACCACTTCACGGCGCACAAGGGCTTTATACCCGCCGCGTTGTTTGGCTTGTTCGGGTGTTTCGATCTGGTCACAAATGGCAACCTTTTGCCCCGCACGGATCAGGCGGGCAATATACCCCTCCGCCGCATGGAACGGCACACCGCACATCGGAATGTCAGTCCCTTCGGTCTTCCCGCGCTTGGTGAGTGTCAGATCTAGAATTTTTGAGGCGATGACTGCATCCTCAAAAAACATCTCGTAAAAATCACCCATCCGGTAAAATAACAAACAATCCGGATGCTCATCCTTCACCGCATGATACTGCGCCATCATCGGCGTATGACCTTGGGCGATATAGTCATCGTGAGATATTATTTTTTTAGCTGCGTTGTTCATTTTTTGCTCGTCTTTTTTATTTTCTACGCGGTTATAACCCAGAGATTTGAGAGTCTTTAGGCCATGCAACTTTCCAGCCGAGCTTCATGTCTTTCTTTGCTTTTGCATCCAAATCAAATGTCCATTGTAATAGGCCTTTGATATTGTTTGTATCGGGGGTGTATCCTGCTGTTGTTACATCTTTTAAAATATCAGATGTAATCTCATCGTTTTGTCCGACAGGGGTTGTTTCCTGAAGAACAATTGCGACAGGTTTACTATGAAGGTTTTGGATTTCGGTGACAAAATGACGTTCTTGGACATTATCGCGCATAATCATGCCACCGTCTGTTTTTTCATCTTTTAAAATTTTGCGTTTGACGCTGACTTGATCGTCCGCACCGAAATACAACGCATAATCTTCATCAGGGCGCAAAAGCGGAACGGATGATTTCCCGACAAATGCTCCATCACGGAACAGGCTCACTTCACCCGGCAGGATAGGGCTTTCGCCTTTTAATTTTGCTTTGGCTACTAGGAAGGCCTCTGTGCTGATTTGTGGTTTGATATGAACTTGCAGAGTGTTTTCAGTATCAAATGCTCCGACCATCACTTTGGTTTCTGTTCCATCTGCGGTGATCGAGGCAGGTCCCGGAATTTTATATTCACTGACAAAGCCACCTGTTGTAATATTTGCAGTCACAAATTCGGCTTTTTCTTTTACCATTTCCGCAGGGGCTGCCGATTTTGCGAGCATTTGTGGGGCGGCAGGAACAGGCATTGCGGAATCGGATGCCATATCCCTGTTAGACATGCTTGAAATCGCGCCACCATAGGCCACAGGATTAAAGATGTTGACCCAAAGAGGTTGTAAGTCAGGAAGTCCCGTTCCGCGTTGTGGCTGTGCGGTGGAGAGTGTGAGGGCTACGCCTGTCCACTCTTCGCCACTATTCTGGCGGACAGCTCCATATTGAATAAGTTGCAACTTAGCTGTTTCGGTATCTATGCGCGCGTCATAGACGGGGTTCCAGCTTGCATTGCTTACCTGATAACTTAAATCAAGAGTGAGTTCGGTCGATGTTGGTGTTTCAAGCGGAATTGTTACCGTATAGGTGCTATATTGACCGTTACCCAAATCATTCAATTCATTTTGTAGTGCTAATATTTTTTTATTAAGGTCTCGGACTTTGGCATTGTTGGCAACGCTTGCCGTTTGTACATCATTCAGACTGGTAAATAATGTCTGTGCAGCCGCCGTCCATTGTTCTGGTTTCAAATTCATTTCGGCAATATTTTCATTGGTGCGCAAGGCTGCCTGTGTTCCGATTGTGGTCAGGAATGTTCTCTTGGCATCAAGTGCTGCTTTTTCACCGTTTAAAATATTAAGTTGATCGTTCAGTGTTTCAATTTGGGCATTTAATTCATTTTTACGGGGTTCTGCAATTTCTTCTGCCATCACTTCTTTGTAGGTAACGGCGCCGAATTTAACTTTTGCAAGAGCCTCTCCTTCTGCGCGAAGAGAGTCAGGAAGGATGGTGGTCGGAAGACCTTTGAATGTAATGCTATGTGATCCTGCAGGAACAGAAACTTTAGCCTCACGCGTAACCGTTGCGCGGTCAGTATAGACAATGGCCTTTATGATCTTGCTATTTTCAACCGCAATCGCATCGGCATAGGCTGGAGTTGTCAAAAAAGTAAACGCAGATAAGGCGATAAGATAGCGAGACATAAATTTTCTCCTGTATGTGTTAAGTATCGGTTTATTTTACCCCGGTTGACCCGAAACCGCCCGCCCCGCGTGAGGTTTCATCCAGATTTTCGCAGACATCCCATGCGGCTTGTTCGTATCTTGCAATGACGATTTGAGCGATACGCATGCCGCGTTCGATGGTGAAGGGGGCTTTGCCGTGGTTGATCAGAATGGCTTTGATCTCGCCGCGATAATCGGCATCGACTGTGCCGGGGGAATTGAGAACGGTCACGCCGTTCTTGGCGGCAAGGCCAGAGCGTGGGCGTACCTGACATTCATATCCAGATGGGAGTGCGATAGAAATACCCGTTGCCACCATGGCGCTGTCGCCTGTGTTTAAAACGATAGGGGCATCAATCGCCGCTAAAATATCCATGCCTGCGGATTGAGGGGTGGCGTATGATGGCAACGGTAAATCTTTGGCATGATCCAAGATTTTAATGGCAACGCGGACTTGCTCATTGTTATTATTTTGCGGTGCTACGGCTAAGTTGCTGTTGCTCATCTTTTAAATCCTCGACTATTTTGTTGACCAGCATTTTCGCAACATCCGTTTTGGATGCAGACGGCCAGTTTTCAGTTGTTGTGCGTGTGATGAGTGTAACCTGATTATCATCTGCGCCAAAGACCGGATTTGCATCTTTCCCCACCTGATTAGCAACAATCCAGTCACATCCCTTTTTCACCAATTTGGCTCGGGCATAATTCAACACATCTTCGGTCTCTGCCGCAAAACCGATGACAAGGGACGGGCGGTTGGGATGGGTGCTGACGGTCGCCAGAATGTCGGGATTTTCTGTAAATTTAAGTTCTGGGGCGGTTTGTCCAACCCGTTTTTTCATCTTCTGGACGGAGGGAGTTTCTACGCGCCAATCTGCTACGGCGGCAGCCCCCACGAATATATCGGCGGGGAGGGCATTGGTTACGGCAAGTTTCATATCTTCGGCGGTTTCAATGGCAATGGTCTTAACTCCATGCGGGGCGGGGATAGAAACAGGCCCCGTGACCAATGTCACATTCACCCCTTGTTTCGCCAGTTCTGCGGCAATCGCATGGCCTTGTTTGCCGGATGATCTGTTACCGATAAAACGAACGGGGTCAATCGGCTCGTAAGTTGGGCCGGATGTGACGATGGCGGTTTTAGCCGCGAGGGGTTGATTGTTCAAAAAAAAATCTTCGGCGGCTTTGAACAATTCGGTGGCTTCGGGCATGCGACCCGTTCCGGTTTCACCACAGGCCATATCACCGACATTCGGCGCAATGATGTGGATGCCATCTTGTTTTAATATTTCCAAATTTCTTTGCGTGGACGGCTTCGCCCACATTTCCGGATTCATCGCGGGTGAAATCATAATCGGCTTATTGCTCGCCAAAAGTGTGGTCGATGCCAAATCGTCGGTAATTCCATTTGCCATTTTTGCAATGAGATTTGCACTGGCGGGGGCAACAATAATGAGGTCAGCTTCTCGTGATAATCTGATATGCCCCATTTCAGATTCATCTTTGAGTGACCAGAGGTCAGTATAGACAGGATGTTCCGAAAGGGCAGAGACAGAGAGAGGTGTAACGAATTGTTCGCCACCCTTGGTGAGGATGACGCGTACGTACGTACCTGTTTTTCTGAAGAGGCGTATAAGTTCGAGTGATTTGTACGCGGCAATGCCGCCCGAGATAATCAGCAGGATAGAACGTGTTGATAGAACGGATGTCTCAGTCATGTCGTCGCCTATATCAAATAAAAAGAAGTCCTGCACCATAGCACAGGACTTCTTTAGAAATCAAAGTATCTGAGATACTACTCTTTGTGAGCAGCGTCAGTTGCTTCTTTAGCAGCATCAGTTGCTTCAGCAGCTTTGTCTGTAGCTTCTTCAGCTTTGTCAGTTGCTTCAGTTGTTGCTTCAGCAGCTTTTTCAGTTGCTTCTTTAGCAGCATCAGTTGCTTCAGCAGCAGCGTCAGTAGCTTTTTCAGCAGCAGCTTTAACTTCTTCAGAAGCGTTTGTTACAGCAGATGCAGCAGCATCAGCAGCAGCACCAACAGTTGCAGCAGCTTCGCCAGCAGCAGGAGCGATAGCTTCTACAGAAGAAGTACCTTCAGCTGGGGATTGGGATTTTACGATACCGAAAGCAGCCAAAGCTACAACAACAGCAGCAGCAACGATAGTCAAAGTTGTTTTGTTCATAATTAGGTTTCCTTTTCCTAGAGAGACGAGTTTTACGAAAATTTATTTCAGGGTTAATTCTGAATTCTTTTTTTCCAGCTTATGTAGCCAGAGCCCCGTTTTAAAACAGATTCTTCGTTCATTTCAAGTCTTTTTTTCAATATTTTATGTTATTCACAAATTATTTTCATATTTTTCTATTTTGCTGGGGATTGAAGGGGTAACTTCCGCAAAAAATCAATCATTCGATCTAAATATCGGTGATATCGTTAATATTTCCAAGCTTCGTGAATATTCACAATACCCAAGCTGAGAGGGGTGGCTTTTGCAAAGTCAAATCCCGCCCCCTTCAATCTTTTGCATAAATCTTCCCGTTGCGGGAAGGCGCGGATGCTTTCGACCAGATATTGATAACTGTCCCTGTCATGCGTCACCAATTCTCCCATTTTCGGAATAATTGTGAACGAGTACAGGTCGTACGCTTTTTGAAGGACATCGCTATCCAAATGCCCGAATTCGAGGCAATAGAAACGTCCACCGGGTTTCAGGACGCGGTAGGCCTCACGAAGCGCCACATCTATATGCGTGACGTTGCGAAGACCAAAGGAAATAGTGTAAACATCAAAACTATTATCCTTAAAGGGTAATTTTTCGGCATTTGCCTCAACCCATGTGAATCCGGAAATGAAACCGTGATCAATCGCGCGGCCTTTTCCCACTTCCAACATATGGGCATTTATATCTGAGATTGTAATATTCTCGGTGGTTCCTGCGGCCTTTGCAATACGAAACGCAATGTCTCCGGTTCCGCCAGCTACATCGAGAAATTTCAGGGCAGGGGTCGGTCTGATTTTACGGATAAGGGTATCTTTCCACAATCTGTGGATGCCCAATGACATCAGGTCATTCATGATATCATAACGGCTTGCGACGCTGTCAAAGACGTCAAGAACCAGTTTGGTCTTCTCTTGCGGAGAGACGGATTTTCTGCCAAACCATTGGCTTTCAGGATTTTGCATCTTAAAATGCTCCTCGCTTAAAAAAATATATCCGACAGGACATAGCATATGAAACTTTTAAAAGCCATGGCCACAATCGCCAGTTTTACGATGCTCAGTCGTATTGCGGGCATGGTTCGTGATATGTTGACGGCGGCGATTTTGGGGGTTGGGCCACTGACCGATGCTTTCTTTGTCGCCTTAAAACTTCCCAATTTATTCAGGCGCGTGGCGGGTGAGGGGGCGTTTAGTGTGTCCTTTATCCCCCTCTATTCCAAAACCATTGAACAAGAGGGCGAGGAAGAAGCCGCAAAATTCGCAGGCCAGATTTTCTCGATCATGGGCATTACCCTGTCCATATTCTCGGCATTGGTGATGATCGGGATGCCATGGATTATCCATGTCATTGCCCCAGGGTTTCAGCATGGGTCAGAACGGTATGATTTAGCAGTGACGCTCACTCGCCTTACATTCCCGTACCTCTTATTAATGTCCCTCACGGCATTATTTGGCGGGATGCTCAATACACATGGTAAGTTTGCGCCCTTTGCCGCAGCACCGATTATTTTTAATCTGACCTTGATCTTTTCAATTCTGGTGATGGCGGGGTTCTTTCCGACTGCGGGACACGCGATGGCATTCGGGGGGACGGTGTCGGGTGTTTTGCAACTCGCCATGATGATTTATTTTATTCGCCGCCATCGTATTTTATTTCATTTTAGGAAACCTGCCTTCACCGAAAAATCAAAAAAACTGTTTCAATTAATGGGGCCGGGGATTTTGTCGGCGGGTGTTTTTCAAATTAATTTATTCGTGGATATGATGCTCGCGTCACTTTTACCAGCGGGTGCGATTTCATACCTCTATTACGCAGACCGTTTGAACCAATTACCGTTAAGCATGGTGGGCATCGCGGTGGGCACGGCTTTATTGCCGATGTTGTCCAAATCTCTGGCATCGAATAACGCCGCAGAGAGTAAGGATTTATTCAATCGCTCACTGGAATTCTGTTTCTTTGTGGCTATTCCTGCGTCCGTCGCGCTTCTGATTGTGCCGTATCAGATGGTCACAACTTTATTCGAACACGGCAAATTTTCGGCTCATGATACGTTGCAGACTTCCTATGTTCTTATGGGCTATGGTGTCGGGCTTCCGGCCTATGTTGCATCCAAAATTTTTATGACGGCTTTCTGGGCGCATCAGGACACAATGACCCCCGTTAAAATTTCAGTGATCACGACATTAAGCAATGTGATGCTGTCTTTGCTACTGATCGGATTGCTTGGGGTTGCGGGGATTGCGGTTTCAACGGGGCTTGTCGGGTGGTTGCAAGTTTATTTGCTCCACCGCAAATTAAAGGGCAATGACGCGATGGAATTTGATGACCGTTTGCGGGTTGTTTTTCCAAAAATCGCAATTTGTGCTTGCCTAATGGCCATTGTTCTGTCAATTTTATCTCATGTGTTACAACCGTATTTCATTCAGGCTCTGCCTATCAAAATACTGGCGTTGCTGGCCCTGCTAGGGGGCGGCGCGATAATCTATGCCCTGTCCATTCATGCGACAGGCGTTTTAAAATTCAATGACATTAGAAAATATTTGAAAAAATAAAGGAATTTATGATGAAACGTATTCTATCCGGAATGCAACCGACAAACAGACTTCAACTCGGGAATTACTTGGGGGCTTTGCGCAACTGGGTGGATTTGCAAGGCAATGGAAATCAATGTTTATACTGCGTTGTTGATATGCATGCGATTACGATGCCGTACGATGCGGCACAACTTGCAACATCAACCCGTGAAGTGACTGCGGCCTATTTAGCGGCGGGCGTTGATCCGAAACATTCTTCCATCTTTGCACAATCTGCCGTGGGGGACTTGCATGCGGAATTGATGTGGTACATCGCCACCATGACCCAGATCGGCAAGCTTGATCGCATGACCCAGTTCAAAGATAAGGCTGGCAAAAATGCTGAAAAAGCAGGGCTTGGCCTTTATGCCTATCCTGTTCTGATGGCGGCGGATATTTTGCTGTATCAGGCAACGCATGTGCCGGTGGGCGAAGACCAGAAACAACATCTGGAACTCACCCGCGATGTGGCGGCGACCTTTAACCATCGGTACGGCAAGGAATTTTTCACAATTCCCGAACCGATGATTATGGGCGAGGCCACGCGCGTCATGTCCCTGCGTGACGGTACACAGAAGATGAGCAAATCGGCAGAATCCGATATGTCGCGCATTAACCTGACCGACACGGCTGAGGTTATTGCTGATAAAATCAAACGTGCGAAAACCGACCCGTTGCCACTTCCTGAAACCGTTGACGGATTAAAGGATCGCCCAGAGGCTGATAATTTAATCACGATTTATGCGGCCTTATCAGGAACAACCAAGGCAGCAGTGATTGCCGAATTTGCAGGCAAACAATTCTCGGAATTCAAACCGAAATTATCTGACCTGACCGTTGCCAAAATCGGCCCGATCACCGAGAAAATGCGGCACCTGTTGGCCGAACCAAAAGAGATTGATGTCATTCTCGAAGCGGGCGCAGAAAAAGCCCGCTCCATCGCAGCACCTACTCTGAAAGAAGTCAAACAACTCATGGGTTTTTGGAAAGCTTAATTCCTGATGCTCGTCACCGACTTTGATTTCACATTACCCGAAGACCTGATTGCCTTGCGCCCTGCGGTGCCAAGGCATTCGGCGCGGCAATTGATTGTGCGGGGTGATGTCATCACCGATAATATCGTCCAAAATCTGGCGGATCATCTGGAGGCGGGGGACTTGATTGTCTTTAATGATACCAAGGTCATTCCGTCTTATCTCTTTGCAACTCGCGGCGACATGCAAACCGAATGCAATCTGCATAAACGTGTTTCGCCGATTGATTGGCTGGCCTTTATCAAGAAATCCAAACGCTTGAATGTCGGTGATACTCTCGTTTTTGGGGAAGGAAAATTGACCGCTACCATCACCGAAAAACATGATGGCGGCGAAGTCCTTTTAAAATTCGATGTGAAGGCGGGGATGCTGGAAACTGTTCTGGCAGAAATCGGTTTGATGCCGCTCCCGCCCTATATCGCCTCCAAACGCGATGTGGATGATAAGGATAAGGACGATTACCAAACCATGTTTGCACAGCGCGAAGGCGCGGTTGCGGCACCCACGGCATCCCTCCATTTCACCGATGAATTAATGGCGACATTGGAAGGGAAGGGGGTTAAATCCGCGAAACTGACCCTCCATGTCGGCGCAGGAACATTCCTTCCCATGAAGGTCGATGATACCAAAGACCATGTGATGCACGCCGAATGGGGTGAAGTGCCCGAAGACGTTGCCGCCCTGATTAACCAAACCCATGCGGCAGGCCGCCGTGTGATTGCGGTCGGGACAACTGTCCTCCGCCTTCTGGAATCTGCGACGGATGAGGGCGGTCAAACCCGTTCTTTTTCAGGCGACACCGATATTTTCATTACGCCAGGATATAAATTCCGCTGTGTTGACTTACTCATGACCAACTTTCATTTGCCGAAATCGACCCTTTTTATGCTGGTTTGCGCCTTTGCGGGCATGGATAATATGAAATCTGCCTATAGCTATGCCATTGAAAACAAGTATAGATTTTATTCTTACGGAGATTCCAGTTTGTTGTGGTGCAAAAATCGCATATAAATAAACATCAACCAAAGGTGTTATTAACTTAAAATGGAAATATTCTTAGACCCGACTGTCTGGCTTGGCCTCCTTACTCTTATATTGCTTGAATTGGTTTTGGGGATAGACAATCTTGTCTTTATCGCCATTCTGGCACAAAAACTTCCGCCCTCACAACGCGATAAAGCTATTAAAATAGGCTTGGCACTTGCCATGCTGATGCGCTTTGCATTGTTGGCCTCTATTTCTTGGCTCGCGACGCTGACAGATCCTTTTATTGATGTCTTTGGTAAAACTTTCTCAGGCAGAGATTTGATCATGCTTGTGGGTGGATTGTTCCTACTCTACAAAGCCACAGGAGAAATTCACGAGCGGCTAGAGGGAAAGCGTCACGGCGAGAAAAATATCGCCTATAAAGCCACGTTCGGTATGGTGATTGCGCAAATTATCGTTCTGGACGCTGTGTTCTCGCTGGATGCTGTGATTACTGCGGTCGGCATGTCTGATCATTTAGAAATTATGATTTTGGCGGTTGCCATTTCAATTCTGATGATGATTTCAGTCAGTAAGGCATTGGTCAAGTTCGTTAATAATCACCCGACGATTGTTATGCTATGCCTCGGGTTCTTGCTGATGGTTGGTTTTTCCTTGGTTGCCGAAGGTTTCGGGCTTCATATTCCGAAGGGATATTTATACGCCGCCATCGGTTTCTCAATCCTGATTGAATCGATGAATCAATGGACGCAAGTCAAACTGAAAAAGCGTTACACTGGTGAACCATCCGATATGCGCGAGCGTACTGCGGATTTGGTACTGCGGGTTTTGGGCGCACGCGATTCCGATGAAACACAAACCAGTCAGGAAATAGGGGTCTTGCTTCACCAAGCCTCCAAAGAAGATTTGTTAAGTGACACAGAAAAGAACTTGCTCCGCGGGGTCTTGAACCTGTCGCATCGTCCTATCAATACCATTATGACGCCACGCATTGATGTTGAATGGTTGGATATCGGTGAAAATGACGAAGGGATTAAAAACCAAATCGTCGAAACATCGCGTTCCCAATTATTAGTCGGTAAAGATGATATTGATTCCGCATTAGGGGTTGTTCACCGCGAGGATTTCTTGCCGTCATTGGTTCTTCATAACCGGATGCCGCTTGTGACTAAAATTATGAAAGAGCCACTGTTTGTTCATGAAACAACCACGGTTTTAAAAGCCTTGGAAATCTTTAAAAATAATCGCGCCGACATGGCCGTCATCACCGATGAATTTGGTGGTGTTCAGGGAATTGTCACGCACCATGATCTTCTGGAAGCCATCGCTGGTGAGTTTCCGGAGAGTGATGACGAGAAAATCGACCTTGAAATCATCGTGCAGGACGACGGGTCATATATCGTGGACGGTAAAGCCTCCATTTATGATGTGCAGAACCAGACTGGTTTGGATTACGAACCAAGCGGTAATTTCGCAACCATGGCGGGCTTTATTTTACATGAATTCGGACGCATCCCAAAGCTTGACGAAGAGCTGGAATGGAATAATTGGTTTATGAAGGCACTTCAAATGGACGGCAAACGGATTGGTAAAATCCTGCTTTATAGAAAGCCTGCTGAAGATGAGTAGTCTTTATTCTACGCGTGTAAATTTTAACCAATAACGGAGGCAAAAATGACTGACACGACAGATTTTACAAAAATAAAAGAAGACATTTCCAACCTTAAGAATGATTTGTCCGGTCTGATAAAACTTTTGGAAAAAGAGGGGCTCGAAAACCTCAAGTCGGCTATTAATGACGTGAAAAATAAATGTGATTTGGATAAGGTTGATCAGGCCGTCAAGAAAAACCCTAAGGAATCCGTTGCGATTGCCTTTGCGGTTGGCGCGTTTTTGGCTCTTCTCTTGGGTAGAAAGTAAGCATAAATGGATTACAAAAGCCTCGCCTCGAATTTTGCTCTGGCTCAGACATTTCTGGCGGGTGCGGGGCTTTTGGCGCCTCGTGAGCCGCATAGCTTCCTCGATAAAATAGGCTATTATATGATTGCGATTATCGTGATCAGCGCCATAGGCATCTGTTTCTTGCTGGCAGGCCTGTATATGTATCTAATCACAATTATGCTGCCATATCAGGTTTGCCTGATAATGGGGGCTGTGATATTGGGTTTGGGGCTGACAATTCTGGTGTCCCGAATTTTTGTCGTCTACATGATCCAGCGCAGATTGAAAAAATCGATCAAAAACATCTATGACGACATCAAAGATGTTCTGTGCGACATGTCCGAACAAATCGAAAAACCAATCACCGAGAACCCTAAACTGGGCTTGGTCATTGCACTTTTGGCAGGATTTATTCTCAGCAAGAAACTGTTGAAGGATTAAGGCATGAAAACATTCTTATCGCTGGCTTTATTGGTTGTATTGTCTGGTTGTGTAACCCAACAGGATTCTCCAACAAAAAACATGACTGAGGAGCAAATTTCACATTTAGCCGATGAACGGCTTTGTGATCTTCAGGCAAACAGTAATTTCGAGCCAAAGTTAGAAGTGGAGATCGGCAAACGCGATATTGAATGCACCAAAGAATTCTTATCCTGTAAAAGACAGGGTTACACACCAAAGACCCCAGCATTTGAAAATTGCAAAAATTTCGAAAGCGTCAAAAGCACAGCAACCAATATCATCGACGACGTAATCAGGAACACCAGATATAAATAAAACCCTGATATTTGTAGATATGATGCCATTTTGGGGTACAAGCACCCTCTTCTTAAAATAAGCCTTTAATTTCCATAATATACATTATCACATCATTAGCTGTAGCCGCAAAGCTAAAATGTCACCTATTAGCAAAACAGAAATGTCACTCCTGTATTCATAATAATGGATAAGGAGTGCGAGCAAAAT
>Ga0155195_115_pt1 | contig 21640 bp, 21 predicted proteins | sample RifCSPhighO2_02_FD_106163 | JGI IMG/M metagenome (GOLD analysis project Ga0155195, IMG submission 106163) | Alphaproteobacteria bacterium RIFCSPHIGHO2_02_FULL_46_13
CTCACCGAAAATAATTTCGCATGGCAGACCACAGAAGTTAATATCATTTAGAAAATTAATCATAAAAACCCCCGCCTCGAATGAGGCGGGGGTTTTTAATATCTAAAACTTAAAACTATTGTTTCGGAAGGATATTGGCTTCGCTTTCAATGTCGATTTTTACATCGTCCCCTAAATTCGGAACGTAAGTTGTCATCCCGAATTCAGAACGTTTAATAGTGGTCGAGGCTGTAAAACCTGCGGTTTTCAGCTTGAACATATTTTCTCCGATTTTGTTCAGTTTTACATCCAGTACGACAGGTTTTGTCACGCCGCGCAGAGTCAGGTCGCCTTCAACCTTTGCTGTATCTTTACCAGTCAGTTCAACTTTCTTGCTCACAAATGTTGCAGTCGGGAATTTTGCGACATCAAAGAAATCAGGAGTTTTCAAATGTTCATCAAGTTTCGGAACACCACTATTGATACCAGCAACATCAACGGTCACTTTGACAGATGACGCAGCTGGATTGGCTTCATCCAATGTTACTTCACCATCAACGGACATAAATTTACCTGAAGGGGTTGAGAATCCGAAATGATTCACATGCCATGTAATGGCGGTGTGACTTGCATCTAGTTTATATGTTTCTGCGGCTTGTGCTGAAAAAGCCAAAGTGCTGACCATTGCAGTAAGGGCAAGAGTGCGTAAAGTAGTGCGTATCATTCTGAATGCTCCATTGGGTGTGATGTTTAAATACCGTCTTAAAGATAGAACTTTTTGGAAGGCACACAAGGGCTAGAGAAAAAATTATCGCTTACTTGCCGATACAAAAATCCCTGAAAATCATATCCAGCAAATCCTCTACATCGACCCGTCCCGTAAGGCTTCCAAGGTAGCGAACCCCCATCCGAATATCCTCGGCGGCGAGTTCTGGTAAAGGCGCGGTCATGGATCGCCCGAGAGCAGCATAAGCATTTTCTAATGCTTCGCGGTGTCGGGCGCGTGTCAGTGCGGGTGTGTCCGATGCCCCCACAATCTCTTTCAAAGACAGGACAATCTGTTCAATCAGTTTTTCAACGCCTTCATTTTTTAAAACGGATATTTTGACAGCCTCATTATCTTCGGAAATAACTTTGAAATCCGGATCATCTGATTTATTCAAAACAACAATTGATCGATCATCTTTCAACGATAAAGTCTGTGCATCCAGCTCTTTGGTGCCGTCAAATAACAGAATTTTCAAATCCGCCTGATCTGCACGGTGAATGGCGCGGTGGATACCCTCGGCCTCAATATCATTATCTGTGCCGCGCAATCCCGCAGTGTCTGCAAGGATCACAGAATATCCACCTAAATTCAGATGCACATCAATCACATCGCGCGTTGTCCCTGCAATCGGAGAAACAATCGCCGCTTCACGTTGTACCAGTTTATTGAGAAGGGATGATTTCCCTGCGTTCGGGGCACCGAGTATCACCAGTTTGAAACCATCACGCAGCAATTCACCACGCCGACCATCGCTTAAATGTTTTTTAATTTCATCCATTATGTCGGTGACATCGGGCGCAACTTTCAAAATTAAATCTTCGGGTAAATCCTGATCAGAGAAATCAAGATCGGCTTCCATCAGCGCCAATATCCTTGCAAGGCGCTCTTTCCAACCTTCATAGAGGTTGAACAAAGCACCATCCATTTGTTTTAAGGCCTGAAGACGTTGGCTTTCTGTCTCGGCATGGATCAAATCGGCAATGGCTTCAGCCGCTGTTAAATCCAGTTTTCCGTTCTCGAATGCGCGACGCGTAAACTCACCCGGCAGAGCCATACGGTGATTGGGGAGGGATGATAATGCACGCAAGACACCATCTATGATCGCCGTGCCACCGTGGATTTGATACTCCATACAATCTTCACCCGTAAAACTCGCGGGCGCACGAAAGCCAATCACCATCGCATGATCTAAAATTTCATGTGTCTTGGGGTCAAATAATTTTCGAGTTGCGGCTTGCCTTGGAACGGGTAATTTCTGACCATCAGAAAGCACAGCACATCCATCCCACGCTGCAGGCCCAGAGACTCGTACAACCGCAACACCAGAGCGTCCGGCGGGTGTAGAAAGGGCATATATCGTATCGGAAGACATTTATCGGCTATTTTCGTTTTTTCGGTTTCGGGCGTGGCGGTTTCTCATCCGTTGCTTCTTTCTTTTCGTTCTTCGAAGCATTCGGATTAAAATTGAAATCCACATCATGCTTGCCCATTTTTCCACCCATTTGTGAAAACTGATTCCAGAATTGGGATTGGATATCTGTCCACCCTTGGAAGAGAGCAGGAACCCATGTCTTCATCAACAATTCAGGTTCCATGGTTTGAATATTTTCAGACAGGCGTCGCGACACCATTTCCATCAAATCCTGCTGCATCGGCAGCACATCAGGAAGACCAAAGAATTCGCGTGCCTCTTCGGGGGTGCAATCAACATTGATTTCAAATCGCATGGCGTCGGCCTTTCGTATTTATTCTCAGGTATATCCCATAAAAGCCAAATCTGGCACAAATGTCCACCTCAATTCTTGTATTTTTGAACATAATCGTTCATCTTGAGGTATGGACGAAGACGTATTGAACAAGCCAGACACAAATTTTACCTCTTCTCTGTCAAAGTCGACGGACAAGGTACAAATTGACCCGAAATTATTGACCAAAGCGCTCAATAAAATGCGCGGCCTCATTAAAGGCAACGGCCTTACCGAAGATAAAGTCATCCTGATCGATACACCCGAGAATACTGAAATTAAAATGGTTCGTTTCAAGGCACGCACCGCCCTGAAACTCGTCCCCCAATATGGCACGCGTACCGAGCCAGGACGGAATACAACCGCAGAGTTGATCGCGAGCGAAGCCGAATTTAAGAGAGCAATTGCCCAGATCGCCATTGATACGCGAACCAATTTGCAAAAGCGCAAACAACTGATTGATTTTATGTTCACGCGTACCGACAAGGGGTTCGGCATCAAGGAACAACGCACAAAATTCCATTTCCTGAACAGGGATTTGGTTCAACATGATAAATGTAATTCCTGCGCCAACACCGGACGATTAACCTGTGTTAAATGCCACGGGAGTGCTGTAATACCCTGCCCTAAATGCTTTGGTAAAAAGCATGTCCCTTGCCCGCGTTGTCGCGGGGATGGAAAGATGAATACCCCCAAAGGAAGTGTTCCCTGCCAATTCTGCCGTGGTGATGGACGTGTGAATTGCAACACCTGCGGCACGCGCGGACAAATCAAATGTAATAATTGCGCTGCCACAGGCGCAACGCCGTGCCGTATTTGTGCGGCTTCGGGATGGATTTCTCACCTCACCCATGTCGAAGTTTTTGCACAAATTACTTTTGATTTCGACCGCACAAATTTGCCACCGCTCCTTATTCAGGCGATTGAAAAAAACCCTTCACGCTGCGTCGAAAAACATGACATCGAGGTCTCGATTGTAAAATCAAAACCGGCAGATAACAGTCTGGATGAAATGGGGAAACCACAAAGTTTCAGCGCGAACAACCATGAACCAGAGGATACAATCTGGATTGATTATGAGGCGATGTGCCCATTCGGGCCGATTGCGTTTAAAATTGATGATAAGCTTGTATCCGGCTCACTCTATGGATTTCAAACACGCTTGATCGGATTCCCGTTTTTTATGGACGAGATGATTAAAGAAGGTCGCGCGGCGCTTGAATATGCCTCGAATGGACAAAAAGATATTCGAGTACATCTAGTAAAAGCCGCAAAATTCCGATTGATTGCAGATATTATTGCGCAAACAATCTGGATCAAAAATATCGCTAAGACCAAAAATTTCCTGATGGAGAAATATCAAACGGGCGTTAGTCCGGCGACCATTTCAACCCTCGTTGATTTAACAGACATTACTCTGCGACACATCACCAGACGTTGGCGCACGATAGGTCTTATCATCGGGTTTTCGCTGTTTGCCGTCCTTCTTGAAATTCATTTCTTATCAAACGGTAGGGAATATTTTAAATCACTCGGGCTCCCCGAGGCCGCGATGGTTGTCATTGATATTCTGACATTCCCGTTAGGTGTAACGCTTGGTGTTATCTCCAGTAAATTGGCGGCAAAATGGTCGCAGGACAGAACATTACACAATATCGTCCCACCAAATGTTTTGAAACGAACCTTGCCAAAGGCAGGCAAAACCTTGCATTGGTCGATGATTGCATCTACGGTGATGGTTGTCGCGTTTCTGGCTCTGGCCGTGATGGGTGGTGGGCCGATACCAACGTGGCTTAATGGTCTTGTAATATGGACTCTCTCAATAATCCACGCAGGCTGATAAATTCATCCTTCACCCAGAAGACGGGTGTTGATTTCACGTCACGCAAGACAATTGATACATTGTTCTGATAAAGACTTTTGAAAAAAGTTTCTTTATCAAATAGATCATATCCGACCAATCTATCGATAATACCACCCGTCAGGAAAAGCGCGCCATAGCTTCCCCCAAACGCCAAAACCTGGTGGGCAAAGAGACCCAGAATTTCATGGTAGAACCGAAGCGCTTGTTGCACCATCGGATTATTGCGCCCAGCATCTAGCAAATGATGCGTATCTGTATATTCAGAATCTAAATGATTACGACGGCATAGAGTTCTATAGATATTGAGAATGCCATCCCCAGACAGAGCATCTTCATAAATAGGTATTGTCCCGTCAGTTTTAAACGCCTGCAAATCTGTAAATAACTCAACCTGTTCCGGCGTTACCAAGGCAGGGAGCATATGTCCACCATGGGTCGCTTGCACCATTTTATTCGGGGCAATATAGGCAAGACCAACCCCAGTCCCCGAGCCCATTACAGCCATCGGAAGGTCAGTATCAGGCAAAAGTTTAGTCCCTCCGATATGCACAAGATCCTGTTTCCCGACACTGAGAAGCCCTAAAGCATTAGCCGCAAAATCATTCACTTTGACTATTTTCGAAACACCAAAAACTGCACGGATACTTTCTTGTTCAATTACCCAATGATTTCTTCCGCTTTTTGCAATCAGAATATCAGTGATGGATAAAGGGTCACATTGTTCTTGGCGTATAAAGTGAAGAAGGGCATCTTCAACGGATAAAAATTGTTCCGCTTTTAATTTTTGTGGGTCGTTTAGAAAACTTTCTCCATCATGGGATAACGCCAGACGGATGTAGGTTCCACCGATATCAACAACACATTTTGTCATGAAACCTCCTCCTGCTTTTATTTACTGAGAGATGATAATAGGTTTTGAATCTCTTGACCACCCCAGTCCGTATCACCAACAATTTTTTTAGAAATCGTGCCGGATGGCGAGATAATAAGGGTTTCAGGGAGTTTGAAAGTTTGAAAAATATCCGTCGTAATTTTCCGTTTTACGTCACGGGCAATGATAAAATTATCCGGAACGGTTGGAATTTTTTTTATGAAGTCAGTGATTTTTTCATCCTTAATATCCGATGAGAGTGCAATAATCACAGTATCAGGATGATCTTTAGCCAACTGTATGAGCTTCGGAAATTCAACGACACACGGCGCGCACCATGTCGCCCAGAAATTGATGAGGGTGACTTTGCCTTTGAAATCATCGATATGATGAGTCTTGCCATTTATATCCGTGAATTCAAATGCGGGAACTTTCTCCTCGGCTGTTTTTTCAACAGGCGCTATCGGCACATCGTTTGATTTGGAATTTGATGAACCGTCCAACCAGAAGGTCAGACCCGCTCCCAACAAAATTGTCAGCATTAAAAGAATGATATTAGTGCGCATGCATTAACCTGTCTGTTTTTAAGATTTTGGTGGCAAGACCGCCAATCAATAAGACCTCGAACGCAGCAAATCCGCCGAGTCCCCAAAATACACCTTCAATAAATCCGTAAGAGTGAAGACCAACACCAAGTAGATTCACACCTACCCACGCCACAGCCACAATAACCGATAAGAAGGCCATACCACAGATCCAGAATAGTTGAGAAATCTGCCCTGCGATCTTACCGTGAATCAGCCAGATCAACCACAGCACAATCAGTAAGGCACCATTCTCTTTCGGGTCCCATCCCCAAAACCGTCCCCATGATTGATCCGCCCAGATCCCGCCCAGAATTGTCCCGACAGTTGTAAAGAGAAGCGAAAACAAACTATGTGTCGTCATCGTCTTAATCAAATCAGTGTGTGTTTCAGTTGTCGTTTTTGCAAATGCTTTTCCAACCAAAATCAAATGCGCCAGAACAGCAGTCAGTAAACACCAGCCATATCCAATCGTAATACAAAGCACATGGGTGGCAAGCCAGAAGCGCGTATTCAAAACCGCGCCCAGAACTTTCATATTATCCCCCTCACCCGCAAGCGACATCCCAAGGACGCCGAGCATGACGCCAGAGATTGCACCACTTAAAACACCACTGCCGTTTCTAAGGCGGCGTTCTACAAAGAGGGAGACGAGCGGAGCAATTACCCCCACAAACAAAATAGATTCATAGAGAGTTCCAACAGGTGGGCGTTCCATCAGATAAATGCGTGTTGCAAGTCCCGCACATTGAATAAAGATAGCCATCAATAAAAATGCAAAGCCTGCCCGATAAAGATAAATATGTCGTCCCGCAAAATTCGCCAAAGAAAAACAAAGTGCGATGGCGAAAAGAATAATCGAAATTTGAAATGGTGCAATTTGATTATACCAAACTTCTATCTGAAGCCGCGCTGTATCATGAGGCATGGAATTCAATGTTTTTTGCCATTTATCCAGAGATTTGCTTTGCCAAGCATCAGATAAGGCCATCCAGTTGGACAGTGCCTTTTCGGTGGATGGTGATCCTTTGCCGTCATCAATCAATTCCCACGGGCTTGCATATTCATCTGCTCCGCCCGTTGGAATAACGCGGAATAATTTGTTGTTGCTTCCCGCATCGGCAATGGTTTTAAGCTGCCAGCCAAGCGTGACCAATGTTTGTTCTTTGGCGCTATATTTCGAAGGGTCTTCACCCTTCCGTTTTATGATCGCTTTCACCTGATCTTCGATTTCAGGATTTATTTTTTGAAGTGCCGAAAAGGTAACAGGATCATCTTTCTTCAAATCTGCTTTACGTCTCCACTCGGGCGACAATTCAATATTGAGGGGAAGGACGGACGAGAAACTGCGCAAGATATGCGTGTATTCAAGCGCATTTTCATGGATGTTGAGTAACGCTTTATCAGAAGGGCTTAATGATTTATCAGGCTTGCCCATTAATTGCCCGACTTGAGGTGTTGTCTTCTCTAGACCTGCAACCAATTCAACATAGCTATAGAGTGGTTTTTTGCGCTCTTCAAGACCAAGGCTATGGCGGGTTATCGGGTCATCAACCGCAAATATTTTCTCGGAGACAGCATCGGCAGGATTGAAAAGAGAGTCCGAAAGCCAGACCAAGGGGGGTAGATCAGTCGGGTTTTCTTTTTTAGAGAATTTCAAAATCTCTAACCGCGCAAAACTATCGAGTGGTTTAACGCGCCCTTCATGCAAAATCGGCAATCTGCCAAAACCGTCCATCGGCATATGATTATCCGCCGCAAATGATGCGGTAGAACAAGTGATCAGAATAAGGGCTATAATATATCTAAGCATTCCCCTTGCCCTTTCCTGTAATCCGTATCACCAAATGAAGGATCAAGCCGAAGGCCACTATCAAGGTCGAGATATAAGGATAAACACGTCCTTTATTTTCAACAATGGTCAGGACGGTATATGGTTTTGCGCCACTCACATCAAAAGATGATTGATAGAGCGTATATCCCCGATAGCGCAACGGCTCATTCATCTGGATCAGCGCAGGCCATGAGGCATCACCATCGCTCACCATCACCGTTGATTGATAAGCCCGTGCCATATCTGTCCCAGGGTGAAATTCCTGTTTGAAGGATTGAAGAGAAATCGTAAATGGCAATTCACGTTTTTTGCGTTCAATGGCAATCGTATAGGTAATGGGCTTTGCACCTTCGGCGGGAATGACTTCGATTTGTGGTGGTTTTGGGAATTTATCAAAGGTCAGATATTTTTCGTCCATATCCGCACCCGCCCCAGAGACAGAAAATTCAATCCCCGTCATATTTTTTTCATCTTGCGGGTCGGATGCTTTCGGGTCAAGCCGCATGAATTTTCCGGGCGTTGTCCATCCGTCCTGCTCATCCGCAGGGCGTCTGGTAATGCCGCAATTGAAACAGGATTTATTGATGGTGATTAAGAATTTTGTGTTGGTCGGTGAAATTTTCATTCCGTTATGAATTTGTTCGAACGGCAATTGATAGACAATCTTATCCCCATCACGCACCACCATCATTCGTTGGTGATAATCTTCAATGATGTTCGAGCTTTCACCCTCGGCCACCATGAGATATCCATCTTTGGATGTAAAATAAGTAACGGCGCCGCCCAGTATTAGAACCAGCACTCCGAAATGGGTGACAATTGTTCCAGCCTTTTCCCAAGACCAATGACTTTTGAACAAAAATTTTGCCAGAAGATTTATAAATAGAATGGTAATGAGAGTTAGCCCGCCAGGGAGAGGAATAAAGCCAAGCATATAATAAAAGGAAGAAAAATAACGTTCCTGAGCCGCGAGAATACCTATTTCTTTCTGAGATATCGTCCCGATCACCAGAACAAGAATCATAAACGGCAACACCCAGAATAAAATATCAGGGCGCGCGAGCCTTAGGCCTATTTTTCTCAGTTCTTTAGAAAAGCTTTTCATAGGGTCTTTTTATATGAAACACTGGCACGTTCCAACCATAAAGACATTAAAAGCAATTAATTATTCTGGCAATACCGCAGGCACTGTTTCGGTATGAACAGGCTTTCCTTTGGCATCCAGAATCGTGACGCTGATATTATATGTCCGTGGTGTTTTGGTTTTCTGGACTTTGTGTGTCAGGTGCAGACCCGCATCAGGAACAGTTGTCAGGTTATATCCGCGTTGGATCAGGCTTTGTCTTAAATAATGATCCAGTGCGGTGTTATCAACATCAGCAGCTAATCCAGCCCCTGTGGATGTAAGGTTAAGTGGTGTACCGTCTTTTGGAAGATTTGGTTCCAATTGTGCAACCAATTCATAAACCGCCCCTTGCCAAGCGGCTGTACTGGTCGCCATTTTTTCGGTGTCTTTTATAACGGCCGATTTTACCCAAGGACTGGACGGTGCTGGGGAGGATAAAGGAGTGCTGTCTTGGTAACGATAACCTTTGCCCATAGACTGGGTCGAGAGCATTGTGCTGCGAACAGTATCATTCGGGACAGTATCCACTGTCGTACAAGCAGATAAGGTCAACAAAGCAGTGCATGTAGACAACAGCAGAAAGAAACGGTTGGTTACCATCATATCCTCTTAGAAATTAGGTCAGATTGAACGCTCGGAACCGAGGCGAATGAGAGGAAGTTTAACAGGAATTCTCCCGAAAGAATAGTGCCCGATTAGAAGCGATTCTGGCGGTGAAACATCAAATAAATAGAAAACACTCATAAAACTGCCAAATATCCCGATAATCGTAAGGATTTATCAACCTTTATCCTGTGTAATAGGGGTGTAGACTTGCGGAAATTGGATAAGAGTAGGATTCCGGCGAGGATCAGGGAGACTAAGTAAGTGTTGTATCAAAACAATAATATATACGCGAAAGCGGAGCAAAAAGGGATCTTTAGCTCGATTAACTCCTATCTCAAACGTAACCGCGTTGGTGAAATTCTTGTTGCCCGCGGAAAATTGTCTCCTGAACAATTAAAAGGCGTCTTAAATGTTCAAAAAGAACAAAATATTCCAATTGGTCACGTTCTCTTAAATCACGGAATTATTAGCCGCCGAGAACTACGCTTTGCTTTGGCCACACAATCTGCCCTGCGCACTGCGGTGACGATTGTGACTATATTTGGTGGGTTAACCACCATGTCTTCAAAATCTTTTGCTGATAGTATCAGAGATATTCCAAAATCAATCTCGGTTGCATTTACCAATGTATCCGCCGGATCAATGTCAGGCGCGATTGTCAGACCGACAGCTCTGTTCGGAACAGGGGAACGGGCTTCAGCAGATATGAGCTCCTTTACAAAATGGAGTGCTATGTTTGACCGATTCTCAAGAGAGGTGAATAACGGATCCTCCAATGATGTTGTTCAAAGATGGAAAAGCAGCCTTGCCCCTCTCAATGGTCTTCCTCTCACGCAGATGGCGAATGAAGTCAATAATTTGATGAATAAGGTTCGCTATATTGGAGACCAGAAAAATTGGGGAAAATCGGACTATTGGGAAACCCCTGTTGAATTCCTGACCTATGGCGGCGATTGTGAAGATTTCGCGATTGCAAAATATGCATCACTCCGCGCCTTAGGTGTTCCTGACCGCGCCATGCGGATTGCAATTGTAAAGGATCTGGAAAAAGGCATCCCTCACGCTATTTTGATTGTCTATACCGAGGATGGCCCAATGGTTCTGGACAACCAAATCAAACGCATGACCGAGGCCAGCTCAATCGCGCATTACAAACCAATCTATTCCATTAATAGAACGGCTTGGTGGTTGCACACAGACAGCAAAAATTCAAACCCAACCCAGATCGCATCCGCAGCCAGATAAGGTTTAATCTTCGGTTCGATTTAAGAGAAATTATTCAGCAGAAGCCAATTTAACAGGGGCTTTCAGGTTCTGAGTGTATTCTTCGCCCAGCGCACGAACACTTCTTTTGAAATTGTTCAAATCATTGCCTGTCAAAGCATTTTCGCTGGAGTATTTAACAGCGGAAGGGTTAACCTGAATATTATTCACAAGGACTTCATAGTGAAGATGGGGGCCGGTGGAACGTCCAGTTGTACCAACATAACCGATAATCTGGCCTTGTTTCACTTTCATGCCAGGGCGAATACCTTTGCCGAAACGGCTCATATGCGCATAGGCCGTAGAAACTTTTGAAGAATGGCGAATACGCACATAATTCCCAAAGGTACTGAAACGACCCGCACGTTCAATGACACCGTCACCAGATGCATAGATAGCCGTTCCGACTGGGGACGCAAAATCCACACCTTTATGCATTTTGGTATAACCAAGAACAGGGTGAACACGAACCCCAAACCCAGAGGATCTGCGTCCATAGGCAACAGGCGTTCTCATCAATCCAGTTGATTGGCGAATGCTTTTTCCGTCAGCAGTATAATAATCAACCTTACCGCCACTTGATTCGTAACGATAAAGGGCATATTCACGACCACCAACTTTTAGCTTTGCAAAAACAATCTCGCCGGTTTTGGCAACATAACCATCTTGTGTTTTATAACTGTCATAGAGGACATCTAGCTTATCGCCAGCTTTAATATCGCGTTGGAAGTCGACAGCATAAGAAAATAATTTAATCGCATTTGCAGTCACACGGTCAGGAAGATCGGCACGATCAGCGGAGCCATAAACTGATCCATTAATCACCATCTGACGCGCCTCACGATGTTTTTTGATTTCTTTTTGAGAGAGTTCAGAGACAATGTCCCCGTTATCGTTTCTGGAAATTTCAATGGTTTTGAGGGGGTCTGGAGCGAAGGTTAAAGCCGCTAATTGATAACCTGTATCTGTATCTGCCGGTTCTAAAGTCACATTAAAGACCTGTCCCGGGCGAAGGTTCTTCATATTAAAATAACGCGAAACTTGACCAACGACATCTTGAGCTTCTGCGTATGCTATACCTGCATTGGTTAACACACCCGCCAAGGTATCACCTTTACCAATTTCAATACGGCGTTCTTCTGCTGCCGGTGACTCGCTATCACTACTGCGCTCCGCTAATTCAACAGATTCTTTGACCGCAGGATCACGACGAATTTGTCCGTCTTTGTCACGGTGAGTATTTAAAGCATTTTCAGAAAATAGATTACGTGCGGCAGATTGAGGATTCATCACATAAGATAAGATCGGACCCGCTTCTGATAGACCTGCTTCAGGCTCTATCCCCGCAACCATTTCAACCGAATTGATCGCGTCTTTGTTGGGTTGAATAACACCGCCAGCATACATGCCGGTAATGAGAGCAACGCCAGCAACAGCACTGGCAACATAACGAAGACGCAAACGATTATCGCGCGTCAACACATATCTCGTTTTCAAATGAAGCATACCCGACAATTTAAAAAGTGCGTCTTTCCAAGCCGGCATCATAGCGGCAGAAGAATTGGCAAAAAATTGCGATGATAAAGAAGATGATTTCATGTTTTTGAAAAGGGTTGATTATCCGATGTGACGAAAGAATGTCTCTTCTGTTGCGTGACGCACTTTATTGTGTGTTACCGAATTCTTATATATGACTGCCGAAGCAATGATGTGAGAATGTTGTAACATAAATATCACTCTTTTCCAAATTTGCCTTTTATTTATACACAGATAACTCTATGGGGGTCGCGCGGCAAGTTATTGAGTGGTACTTCTAATCATAACCGAACCAAGAGTCAAGCCTATTAATTTTCATATTATTTTTACACAAATTAGAATTGGTTTTTCTCTTAGATAACCCGCTTAAGCTTGGTTATCTGGCATTTTTAGGCTTATGCCCAATAGAAACTGCCCAAGTTTTAACTATGATCTCCTGATATTGAACAACATTTTCTGAGGTCTATTATGTCCAAAACCCTTATATTTGATCTACCGACCCGCCTTTTCCATTGGAGTTTTGCCGGATTTTTCGCCATTTCGTACATTATAACAAATGTCGCCGATGATGAATCCTCCGTATTCCCTTATCACGCCCTATCGGGAATATGTTTGGTCTCCATCCTGATCCTGAGGCTGATCTGGGGAATTGTTGGAACAAAATACGCCAAATTCAGCTCCTATAAACTCAATCCTGCGGATCTGATGACCTATTTGAAAGCCATCATTACAGGGCAGAGCAAGCGCAGTCTGGGGAGAAACCCGGCCTCAAGCTGGGCGGCTATCACAATGATGCTGATGGCTCTTGGATTGGGATTAACCGGATATCTCATGGCAAGCGGTTCTGGATCAAGGAATATCAAAGAAATTCATGAACTACTGGCGAATGGCTTTTTCATCGTTGTCCTGCTCCATATTGCTGGGGTCGTTCTTCACACCCTGCGCCACAAAGACCCAATCGCCGTTAGTATGATCACCGGCAGAAAAGAAAAAACCGAAACAGACACCCAAGGAATTACCAATCCTAAAGAAGGTATTGGTGTGGCGTTTATATTTATGCTCCTGATGCTGATGGCCTTCTTAGGCATCTCATATAACTCCCAACACCATAGCCTCAATATATTCGGCACTCAACTTCAGCTTGGCGAAATTGATGATGAAAAGGGGTTTGAAAACAAAGAAAACGAAGAGGATGACGATGACTAGCTTTTTCCCATCCATAAGGTATTAACTACAGAATGAACACCAAAGAGCGCCTTATTATTGTAGCCATTCTTGTTACCATTCTCTTACTGGTGACAATGGATCTCTTCACCGACTCCCGCGAGGGGGTCGTGTGGTGGCATCTCTGTATAGAAGGGTTTGCAGCTTTCTCCGCCATGATAGGTATTTTTACATTACTCCGCGGGATGTTCCATGTGTCCCGTTCGCTGAAGGAAGAGAGGGGGCGGAATGAAATACTTCTGGCAGAGTCCATCAAATGGAAAGAACAGTCCAAAAAATATCTGGAGGGCTTAAGCCAGTCGATTGATGCTCAACTGACCCGATGGGGCTTAACCCCATCGGAGAAAGAAGTGGCCTTTCTGCTTTTAAAAGGATTCAGTTCAAAAGAAATCGCGATTTTCAGAAACACCGGTGAAAAAACGGTCAGAGCCCAATCCGTCTCCATCTATCAAAAATCCGGCCTTGCCGGACGCTCGGAACTATCGGCCTTTTTTCTAGAGGATTTAATGTCGCCCTCGGAAATCGAATGATCCTATAAATCCCCTGTTTTCCTGATTACCCACCATTTGGGATTTGCCAAACATGCCGCCGACCATATTATTTTTATGAGTGACGGAAAAGTAACAGAGCAAGGTTCGCCAAAGATTCTCGATGCCCCGAAAACCGAGCGTTTGAGAGAGTTTCTGTCCTTAGCAGAGATTGCAGCATAATATTCTAATATTGCGCCGCAAGATGAATTCGCCCAGTCATTCATGGTATCATAGAGGATATTCATAGCTCTAACCAAATTCAGAAATGAGGCCTCAATGTCCTTTGAACGGTTCGACCCTCCGCAATCCATTCTAAAATCTGCCCACATTACCGCGGACAAATATAAAGAATTATATGCGCAATCCATCAACGAGCCGGATATTTTCTGGGGCGAGATGGCCAAACGCCTGACATGGGACAAATTTCCGACCAAAATCAAAAACACAACTTTTGAAGGCGACCTCTCAATCAAGTGGTTTGAGGATGGGATTTTAAATGCATCTTATAACTGTATTGACCGTCACCTGCCGCACCGCGCGAGTCAAACCGCTCTGATCTTCGAAGGGGATGACCCGTCAGAGAGTAAAAAAGTTACCTATGCAGAATTAAAAGACGAAGTCTCCCGCCTTGCCAACACCCTCAAATCAAAAGGCGTCAAAAAAGGCGACCGCGTCACCATTTATATGCCGATGATATTAGAGGCCACCTATGCGATGCTTGCCTGCGCACGGATCGGCGCGGTACACTCTGTTGTTTTTGGTGGTTTCTCGCCTGAATCTTTGCGCGACCGCTTGATCGATTGCGATTCCCATTTTGTGATTACTGCGGACGAAGGGCTTCGCGGGGGCAAGAAAGTTCCGTTAAAAGCCAATGTCGATGCAGCCCTGAAATCATGTCCCGAAGTGAAAACCGTTCTGGTGTTTAAACGTACAGGCGGAGATATTTCATGGACAGAGGGGCGCGATATCTGGTGGCATGATATTGTTCCGACACAATCCACGGAATGCAAACCCGAACCGATGAACGCCGAAGACCCGTTATTTATTTTATATACATCCGGATCAACAGGAAAACCAAAAGGTGTTCTGCATACAACGGGCGGATATATGCTCTATGCCTCCCTCACCCATCAATGGTCATTTGATGTGCATGAAGGGGATGTCTATTGGTGTACAGCCGATGTGGGCTGGGTTACGGGTCATTCCTATATCGTCTATGGCCCACTTGCCAACGGCACGACATCCATCGTGTTCGAAGGTGTTCCGAATTATCCCGACTGGTCACGTTTCTGGCAGGTGATTGATAAACATCAGGTCAATATTTTCTATACCGCCCCGACAGCCATCCGCTCTATTTTACGGCAGGGTGATGAATGGGTTCGTAAAACCAGCCGCAGTTCCCTGCGTATTTTAGGGACAGTCGGTGAGCCGATCAACCATGAAGCATGGCTGTGGTATTACCACATTGTCGGCGAAGGGCGTTGTCCGATTGTCGATACATGGTGGCAAACCGAAACAGGCGGTCACATGATCACCCCGCTTCCGGGTGCGACCACAACCAAACCGGGTTCTGCGACACTTCCTTTCTTCGGTATCAAAGCCGCCCTCGTTGATAATGAAGGCAATATTTTAGAAGGCGCAACCGAAGGAAATCTGGTCATTCTGGATAGTTGGCCAGGGATGATGCGCACCGTTTATAAAGACCATGAACGGTTTAAACAGACATACTTTTCGACCTTTAAGGGAATGTATTTTACAGGCGACGGCGCACGCCGTGATGAAGATGGTTATTTCTGGATCACAGGTCGCGTTGATGACGTGATCAACGTATCTGGTCACCGTTTAGGCACAGCAGAAATTGAAAGCGCCATCAACGAACATGTTGCTGTCTCGGAATCCGCCGTTGTAGGTTTCCCGCATGATATTAAAGGACAAGGCATCTACGCCTATGTCACTTTACATGACGGCCTGACCATGACGGACGATGTAAAAAAGGAGATTGTTCAAACAGTGCGGAAAATTATCGGGCCGATTGCATCACCCGATGTGATTCAATGGTCGCAACATCTCCCCAAAACACGTTCGGGGAAAATCATGCGCCGTATTTTAAGAAAGATAGCCGCCAACGAACTGGATAGTCTCGGCGATATTTCAACCCTGTCCGACCCGAGCGTGGTTGAGGGATTGATTAAGGGGAGGTCTTAATCGGACAAGTCTTAGAGCGAGAGGGCTTGTTGCTGCTGCTGCATAATTTTAATTTGCTCATATGTCATTTTTTTTGTGACATCAGTCCCGGCTGCGTCTGCTCCTATCGCCCCTTTGGCAAAATGAACACCAAATGTGGATTGGTCTTGTGATTGTTGCTGCTGATGATGCCTCTGCTGAGGCTTGTCGGTTTGCATTTTTTATAACCTAAATTTGTAATTTTATCAATTTGTTCTTATATGTATATCTGTGGATAAATACAAGCTCTTTCATCTATCCAGCCCGCAAAACAACAGAATATCCGTATTTTTTTATCAGATAGAATGATAAACCCAGAGAATGATTGATACTCCCCCTCTTCAAAAGCCAATAAAATCTGGTCACTTGCCCCAATTATGGTTGGGGAGATCACGTTTTGTAATCGCAGAACTTGGGTTCAGGACGCCTACCAACCTCCTCAACACATGGGAAGAATTTGAAAAAACCGCAACACCCGACCAACATCTCCACTATTACGCGATTGAAGAACATCCTCTGTCATCACGCGACCTTGAACAAAATGCGGGTCGTTCGGATGAACGGTTGAAAATATTATTGTCGCACTACCCAATGCGCGTGGGCGGATGGCACACCATACGATTGTCTGCACAAATCACCCTGACTTTGATTTTCGATTCAATGGAGCGTGCATTACCAGAAATGCAAACGCCTGTTGATGAGTGGTTTCTAAATGAAACCGAACCATCAAATATCCTGTCCCAAAACATAAAACGCCTGAGCACAACAACACTTCTCATCAAGAAAAACAGACCGCAAAAAATTGCAGTCATAGGTGGTGGCATCGCGGGCGCAGCCCTTGCCTACACATTGTCACTACGCGGATGCAACGTCTCCATATTCGAAAAAAACGGGTTGGCATCTGGTGGGTCGGGCAATCTACGTGGTCTTTGTAACCCGCGCATATCTGCCAGCAAAGGGTCAGAGGCGGATTTTTACAGCCCTGCCTTTAATCTTGCCCACCGCATATTTGCCAATATCTCGAAAGAACAGGATATCGGTTTTAAGGCCTGCGGTAGTCTGCATATGATTGCGGATGAGAATAAAGACAAACGCTATCACGGATTCAAAAAAAACTGGGGATGGCATGATGACCATGCCCGCATTATCAGCGCCGCAGAGTCATCAGATGTTGCAGGCATACCTATCTTACAACCATCCCTATATTTCGAAGGGGCGGGGATGGTATCCCCCAGAAAGGCCACCGAATATTTTGCACAATCTGCAAAAATCGTTCTGCGCGAGATAACAAAAATCGAAGAAGCTGGATCAATATGGCGCATTGACGGCGAAGAATTCGAATGTGTTATTCTGGCAGGAAGTTTTGATGTCCTGAAATTCCCCTATACCCGCACCCTGCCTATTGAAAAGGTACGCGGACAAGTCACATTGACCAAAACAAATCGATTATACGACCAATTAAAAACCAACCTTTGCTATGGCGGCTATGCCTCGGTTGCCGAAAATGGGGAGGCCGTATTAGGATCAACATTCCAAACATGGATAGATGACCCCGCCCTTAGACCCGAAGATGATCTTGATAATATCGACAAACTACGGTTGGTTGTCCCCCATTTAGCAGATGGCCTAACCACGATCGGCGGACGCGCCTCCTTCAGATCTGCCGCCAAAGACAGAGCACCCATCATTGGTCAAATCCACGGGGTAGAAAACTTATATACATCCACCGCTCACGGATCGCACGGTATTTTATCGTCGATTATGGGAGCAGAATTTCTGACATCCAAAATAATGGGTGATGCGCATATTCTTCCGAAATCGGTTGAACGGTTTTTATCACCGACAAGGTTTTTAAAATAAGAATAAATTATTGCGCCAATTCAAAATCAACCACATGCCCATAAAAGCGGGATGCAATCAGAGAGGCTTGTTGGGTATTGCCCGTGGTCAGAAAGAGCCGTGTATCGCCAGCATCCCCTTTTAATTCGGGATGTCTCTCTAAATAAGAGATCAAACTTTTCGATGTAATATCTGGTTGCGATAGTATTCTTGTGCCTGCTGGCAATGCGCGGCGGAAGAGATCCTCGATCAATGGATAATGGGTACAGGCCAATATACACATATCCAATTTTTGTTCGGGTACTTTCGCGTAAAGTGCATCCACATAGTCTTTGACGGCATTGCGAAGCTCTATCTCAGACGCATTATTTTCAATCAAATCGACAAGGTCAGGGCAAGCCTGTTCGGTCACTTGAATATGCGGCGCGCGTTTATGAATTTCGGATGAGAATGCACCGCTTTCAACCGTGTGTTGGGTTGCGAATACCGCGACATGGAGGTCATCTCGATCATGAACCCTATCAATCGGTTCTTGATCCGCCGCCCATAACATGCCCGTCATTTCTTCAACCACAGGAACAATCACCCCCAGAACGCGTCTTTCAGGATAATGGTGGGGCAACCATTCCCGTTGCAGTTTGCGCAACCCTCTGGCGGCGGCAGTATTGCAGGCAATGATCACCAACCCACATCCCATGGTGAATAATCGTTCAACATTTTGTACAGTCAGGGCATAAATTTCGTCTGCTGATTTTTTGCCGTAAGGGGCATTGGCATGGTCTCCCAGATAGATAAACGGGCGGTCAGGGAACGCCTTATCCAAGGCGCGCATAATCGTCAGGCCGCCACTTCCAGAGTCGAAAACACCAATTGTCATACGTTTTATCTATCGTTCTTTCCGTGAAAAAACAATGAATTTTACTATGCGGCTAAGAGATGGCGATTATCGTGGCAAAGAATGGACAGCATTCCGTCACAGCTATGCACTGAACGCAAGCTCGCAAGGAATTGCGCATCACGGAACATGCGGGTCAGTCGTGAGAGTGATTGCAGATGCAGAGGCCCGTTTTTTTCAGGTGAAATCAGAACCAAAATAATATCCAAAGATTTATCATCAACAGATGGAAAGGTGACCGAATTTTCCAGCATGGAACACATGATATAGGGCGTATCAATATCTTTTGAAACCCAATCAAATACCCCCACCCCTTCGCCAATTCCGATCATGGAATTTTTAAGAAGACCATCCAATTGTGAGTGCAGAATTGTAGAGGGATTGTGTGTATCGCGCGAAATGGTAAAGGCTAGATTTTTGATAACCTGTAAAGGATTGTCGCCCTTTACTCCGAAATGTGCGGCCGTAAAATCAATTGGCTGTGCTAACATATTTGGCTTCTCCCCGCCTTATTCTTCTTCCCCTTTTATAGGGAGTAAAGATTCGTTGCCAGAAATACCTATAGTGTTTTGATCAAAAATCCACGAAAAAAATGCACAAAAAAACCGATTTTTTAAGATCGGTTTTTTATCAACTTTACACTTGTGATTTTTACAATTTATTCGGCAGCAGCCGCTACTGCTTCTTCGTTAGGTTCAACCCAACCAATGTTTCCATCAGTCCGACGATAAACCATATTCAAGCGGTTATTTTTCGGGTTACGGAATAGCAAAGCCGACTGACCTGACAAATCCATACGCATGACTGCATCGGACACACTCATTTTCTGAATATGTGTTGCGACCTCTGCAATAATCAATGGATCATCGCCGTGTGGCACGTCCTCATCTTCGACTTCTTTATCAGACAGACCGTCAATTTCTTTGATCGCCAAAACATAGTCACGTGCCTTGGTGAGTTCTGCCTCAGGAGATTGCTCCATACGCGCATGGTGGTCACGCAGACGTTTTTTATAACGGCCTAATTGTTTGGCAACTTTCTCAGCCGCAGAATCGAACGCCAGATATGCATTGGCTTCAATCGCACTCGCCTGCACCATAATATCTTTACCCACACGTAGAGAGACATGGGATTTGATAAAGGAATGGCTTTCGGGACTAAACGTCACATTCACATCGATTGCGCGATTAAAATATTTGGAATTAATATCTTCCAAACGTGTTGTGACATGTGTACGCAAAGCGTCGCCCACATCCATTTGTTTTCCGTGAATTGCGAGTTCCATAATTTGACTCCTTTGGTTCTTATTATTGGAGAGTTTTACTTTAGCAGTCTTTTTATTGATGAATGGTTAAGAGACCACTAAGAATAAATATAGTCTTATTCTACCACATGAAAAGTTGAACAAAAGATAAAATAAAGAAAAAACGAAAAAATAAAATAAACGAATTTGATATAAATCAATGGAATAGAAAGGGAATTACATCCCGTTACTTTGCTTCATTTGCAGAAGTTGTGCAGGCTTGATTTTCGGGGATTTTCCGCCGCCGCCCTTACCACCGCCGAAGCGTTCATTGTCTTTCATTTCCTTATCAAGCAAGGCGTCAATATCAGGCATGCGCCCTTGTTCCAATTCCATCACGCAGGCACGGAAAAAATTGCAACATTTCTCTTCCCAACCATACATTTTTCCGCGCCAGTCTTCGCGCTTAATACGCAGGTCAGTCACGTCCCATTTCCCTTGATGTGGTGTTCCCTTAAGCCACAAGATTTGTTCAATCGGTGGTTTTCCGGGCTCAGGATTATCGTAGAAAATTTGTAATTCCGCCTCAAGCTCTTCGCCATCAGGGCTCATGCGGACTTCTGCGCTACAGGTCTTATCACTGACATTATCACTCGCCGACCACGGGCATGTCTCGTAAGAGCCAAGCACATAGCCGACCCCGAGTTTCTGCAAAAATTCTGATAATGGTAAACGCATGCCTATTCTGTAGCGGATTTAAGGGGTTTCTTCAACAACTGAATGCAAAACGCCATCTTTAAGCTCCACTGAAATTCTGTCATTTTTCTGAATTCCCGCAACAGAAATCAGCGGTTTTCCACCAGAATCACGGATCAACGCATATCCGCGCCCCAAAACCGATTTGAAGGATAAAACCTCCAAAAGTTGGGACAGGCTTTGCACCCGTTTTTCTTCGGTACGGATATATTGCACAAAAGAGCGGCTCAAGCGGTCGGACATAAAATCCAGACTTTTGGCAGCCATATCCATTTTTTGTTGCGGACTGATAAGCCGCGAGGATATTTTCATCAATGATTGAAAAGCCATTTGTGCGCGACGTTCAAGTGTATGCGATAATTTTGACGAGAGATGATCAAGTTTTTGCGAACGTAATTCCAGCAATCTTTCAGGACTGCCGATCCGCGCCGCAAGATGCCCCAGATGATCTTGTTTATGTTTGACCTGACGCGCGAGTGATTGGTAAAGCCGCCCGCGACAATCATCCACAAAGGCCTGAATCTGAACACGTTCCGGTACAGCCATTTCAGCGGCAGCCGTTGGTGTCGGCGCGCGGAGGTCAGATGCAAAATCAATCAATGTCGTATCGGTTTCATGCCCCACCGCAGAGATCAATGGAATGGTACTATTCGCCGCCGCCCGCACAACATTTTCTTCGTTAAACGGCATCAGGTCTTCGAGCGATCCACCACCACGCGCAACAATCAGTAAATCAGGGCGGCGAATATCACC
>Ga0155195_136_pt1 | contig 20495 bp, 12 predicted proteins | sample RifCSPhighO2_02_FD_106163 | JGI IMG/M metagenome (GOLD analysis project Ga0155195, IMG submission 106163) | Alphaproteobacteria bacterium RIFCSPHIGHO2_02_FULL_46_13
CGCGATTACAATGCTTTTGACCGACCGTAACTTCGGCACGAACTTCTTTAATCCAGAAGGCGGCGGAGACCCTATTCTCTTCCAACATTTGTTCTGGTTCTTCGGTCACCCTGAAGTGTATATCATGATTTTGCCGGCCTTCGGTATCATCAGCCATATCATTTCAACCTTCTCCAAAAAACCTATTTTCGGATATTTAGGGATGGCTTATGCGATGGTCTCCATCGGGTTCGTCGGCTTTATCGTATGGGCACACCATATGTATACAACCGGCCTGTCCGTTGATACACGCGCTTACTTCACCGCGGCAACACTGGTGATTGCTGTTCCAACAGGGATTAAAATCTTCTCTTGGATCGCAACCATGTGGGGCGGGTCAATTGAATTCAAAACCCCGATGCTCTGGGCAATCGGTTTCATCTTCCTCTTTACCGTGGGTGGTGTGACCGGTGTTGTTCTGGCCAACGGCGGGATGGATATTGCCCTTCACGATACTTACTACGTTGTGGCTCACTTCCACTATGTTCTCTCACTCGGGGCGGTGTTTGCTCTGTTTGCAGGGTTCTATTACTGGATTGGTAAAATGTCCGGACGTCAATATCCTGAATGGATGGGAAAACTTCACTTCTTCCTGACCTTTATCGGCGTGAACATGATTTTCTTCCCACAACATTTCTTGGGATTGGCCGGTATGCCACGTCGTATTCCCGACTATCCGGCAGCCCTCGAAGGATTTAACCGTATTTCATCTTACGGTGCTTATATCTCCTTCGCCGCAACCATCTTCTTCGTATTCATTGTGATCTACACACTGATGCGCGGTCAAAAAGTGGGTGCAAACTACTGGAATGTTCAACCGAACGTGATGACTTTGGAATGGACGGTGTCCTCACCTCCACCATTCCACCAGTTCGAAATCCAACCGATGGTAAAATAATTAAAAACCCCTCCGACCAGAGGGGTTTTTCTTTGGGCAAAAATGTTTAGAATGGGCCGTCAAAGGAAAAGCATCATGACTCAAAACGCCGTCAAACTGGATAAAAGCTGGATGGATCATATCGGGGCGGAATTCGATAAACCCTATATGCATTCCCTCAAAGAATTTTTGCAGGCTGAAAAAGCCAAAGGCAAAATCATCCATCCGAAGGGCGATCATATTTTCAATGCCATGAACACCACACCCTTTGATAAAGTCCGTGTCGTGATCTTGGGACAAGACCCCTATCACGGCGAAGGGCAGGCGCATGGATTATCTTTCTCCGTCCCCGATGGAGTGAGACCTCCCCCCAGCCTTCTGAACATCTATAAAGAAATCGCCGCCGAATATAATGTCCCCATTCCCAAAACGGGAAATCTCACCCGATGGGCGGAACAAGGCGTTCTTCTTTTGAATGCCACACTCACCGTTGAAAATGCTTTGGCAGGGTCACATCAAAATAAAGGTTGGGAAAATTTCACGGACGCCATCATTCATGCCCTGAATGACAATCACGAACATATCGTCTTTATGCTATGGGGATCATACGCCCAGAAAAAAGGCGCATTTATTGATAAAAACCGCCATCTAGTCTTACAATCCGTCCACCCATCCCCTTTATCCGCCCATCGCGGGTTTTTGGGATGCGGGCATTTCAAACTCGCCAATGACTATTTGGAAAAACACAATCTCCCTGCTATAAACTGGGCAAATATTTGAAAAAGGACAATATTATGGATGATAATGATGATTATGCCGTCACCGTGCGCGATAGTAACGGAGCTATTCTGAACGAAGGCGACACTGTTCAAGTGATTAAAGATTTGAACGTCAAAGGCGCAGGGTCTGTCCTGAAACGCGGAACGATTATCAAGGGCATTCACCTGACCGACAGCGCGGAAGAAATAGAATGTCGTACCGACAAAATCAAGGGACTTGTCCTTAAAACCTGCTTCCTGAAAAAGGTCGGATAGCTTGATTTCTGCCCATTAAAATATATTTTAATGGATAGAAAGAGAGTTCAAAATGTCATCCCTAACTTTATACCCCTACCAAGACCTTGGCCACGCCGATCACGGGTGGTTAAATGCACGCCATCATTTCAGTTTCGCAAGATACTGGAACCCTGCCCGTGTTCATTTTGGGGAATTACGCGTTATCAATGACGATATCGTTGCCGCAGGACGCGGCTTTGCGCCGCACGCCCATGATAATATGGAGATCATCACCTATGTCCGCAGTGGCGCAATTACCCACCGCGACAGCATGGGTAACGAAGGCAAAACAGGTGCAGGCGATGTTCAGGTGATGAGTGCCGGAAGCGGCGTCACCCATTCCGAAATGAATAGCGAGAATGTGGATACCATCCTGTATCAAATCTGGATTGAATCCCACACCAGAGACGTCACCCCCAGATGGGAAGCCAAAAGCTTCCCCAAAGACATGGTTGAAAACACCCTCCATCTGCTTGTCTCTGGTCAGCCGGAGCATCAGGATAAAGGAGCGTTATTCATCTATCAGGACGCAGCCATCTATGGCGGAAAAGTGGCCAAAGGGTCTGTGCTACAACAGACCATCAAACATAACGCCTATGTTCTGGCGTCTATGGGTACGTTTTCGATCACGCTGCCAGACGGTAAAACCATCACCCTAAACAAAGGTGACGGCGCAGAGATTGTAGAAGCGCCGACCTTTACCATCACGGCACTGGACGATGCGGAAGTTATTGTGATTGACGTACCATCTGAGCAATAGCCACATAATCTGTCTTCCCTGTTCCCAGTAAAGGAAGTTGGGCAACCGCTATCATATCCGCTGGCAACGCAAGGGGTGTGATGCCTTCCTTTGCGGCATAGGCTGATAATTCTTCACGTTTGGGCGTGGGGTTGGTTGTGACCATGACCAATTTCTCGCCCTTTCGTTCATCCGGAACCGACACAACCCCATGTTCGAATTGCGGCCAGACAGCGTGCGCCATCGCCTCTGTCACTGAGAGCGATACCATCTCCCCCGCGATTTTAGCAAAGCGTTTGGCACGCCCCTGTATCTTGATAAAGCCATTTTCATCAATGGTCACAATATCACCTGTGTCATGCCATCCACCCTCTGGCGGTTGTAAGACACCCGGTTTATCGTCTTTATAATATCCGAGCATGACATTCGGCCCTTGAACAACCAGACGCCCCCCTTGATCGATCCCCTCAACAGGTTCCAATTTATACGACATGCCTGACAAGATACGCCCGACTGTGCCGACCTTATTATAAATGGCGGAGTTAACGGCAATGACGGGCGAAGTCTCAGTCGTGCCATAGCCTTCGAATATCCGCACGCCGAACCGTTCCATATAGGTCTGGCGGGTTGAATCCTTGACCTTTTCCGCGCCTGCGAAAATATAACGCATGCGGTAGAAATCATAACTATTCGCCATACGTCCATATCCCGAAAGGAACGTATCCGTCCCGAACATAATGGTCGCATTGGTTGAATAAACCAGCTCCGGCACAATGCGGTAATGCAAAGGACTTGGGTAGAGGAATGTCTTAACCCCCGACAGAACAGGCAACAACGTGCCCCCCGTCAACCCGAAGGAATGGAACATCGGCAGGCAGTTAAACACAATATCACTCTGGTTAAAATCAACGCGGGAGGCAAGTTGCGTGATGTTACTCAGCAGATTGCTGTGGCTTAAGACCACCCCTTTCGGATTCCCTTCGGAACCTGATGTAAACAAGATCACTGCGGGAGAATGGGGTGACACATTCTTACTCTCTACTGGGAAGAACCCTGATAATTTTTCAAAAATGGTCAGGTCATTTTTGATGTCTTCGACATACACCAACTTCACAGCCTGCGATAAATCTTCGATGATTTTTTCCAGATGTGCCATCTCGATAAACTTGCGGGATGTCAAAACTGTCTTGATTTGTGACGTTGTGATCGCCGATTGAATGGCCTTAATCCCGCTGGTGAAATTCAACATGGCAGAGACACGACCAATCGATTGCAGGGCAAAAAACACCACCACTGCGCCAGCCGAATTCGGAAGGAATATCCCCACATTTTCGCCAAGCGTTGTCGTTTTGGATAAATGATTCCCCAGCACCGTTGACCGACTGACCAATTGGCGATAGGTCATGGGCGAGAACGTGACATCTTCCACCGCCTTGAAATCCTGCCCATTGGTGTAATGGGCTTTCAGCAAGGCGTCCCATAATGTTTCCTCGCGATCAGAAGTGATAAACATCATCTCTTCCATCACGTCATATAATTGCTTGCTCGACGCCGCACGACGCGCACGACCTTTCAGTTCAGGATCGATTTTGAATTTGCGCGGCTCTAGAATCGTAATGGTAATTTTCGGGAAACTCATCAACGGCACTTTGCCTTTTAAACGTGCAAAACGCGTATGTTGAACCCCGTCCAAACGAATGGGCAAAATCATCGCATCGGCTTTATCCGCAATCAGGCCGGGGCCGTCATACATTTTCATGAGGGCGCCCGTATCGGTCAACCGACCTTCGGGAAAAATCACCACATGCTTGTCTTCTTCGACCTTGCGGATCAAAGCTTTGAGGGCATACGGATTGGTCGGATCAATTCTAAACGCATCCACCAACCCAAGGAAAGGTTTGACCCACCATAATTCCGCAACTTGCGTATTCACCGCAAACATCGGTGTTCCGGGAAGAAAAGCGGCAAGGAGTGGCGGGTCAAGATAGGACACATGGTTGCCCACGATAACCGCACGTTTACCGGCTTTCTCGATATTCTCATATCCTTTGATTTCAACCTGATACAACGCTTTGAAAATTATTTGCAAAACAGTCTTAAACAAATAATCAGGAAGCAACTTACAGATATAAATAGCCGCAAACGCATTGGCGATAGCGAATCCTAAAAACAATTCGGGGATCGTCCAGCCCATCCCAATCAAAACCGCAGACACAACTGCCGATACAACCATAAACAGGGAATCGATAATCGAACTTCCCGCCATAATCCGCGCGCGTGTGGCCTCTGGCGTTCTGTCCTGAATAATCGCGGATAACGGCACGACATATAAGCCGCCAAAGAACGCCACCATAAACACATCAAAAATAATTCGCCAATTATCCGCGTGGGAAATAAATTCGGAAATGCCGATCAATGTTCCAGCGGGTGGTTGATAGGCCGACAAACTGGCATAATAAATATCAACTGAAAAGATAGTCAGGCCAAGCGCCGCAAGCGGCACAAATACCGCAGAAATCTGACCCTTTAACAACTTGTTATTACAAAGCCCTCCAACCGCAATCCCGATGGAGAACAGGACAAGGAACAAGGTCAGAATATGTTCGTTACCGCCCAGATTGCCTTTGGTAAAATTGGCAAACTGCGCCATGAACATACTGCCGACCAGAAAGAACCACGCCTTCCCGAGCATTGATAACGTAATATCGCGGGGCTGGTTCAATGTATATTTCATCACCGCGAATGTTTCGGTAAACGGGTTCAGAGAGAATTTTAAACTGGCATCTTTGGGTGGTGCGGATGGAATAAGACGGCTTGAAAAATATCCGGTGATCGCCGTGATAAACATCAATGCACTAACGATATACACCCCGACCTCGGCACTCATCGTCACTGTTCCTACAATCGTGCCCAGAAGAATAGCCAAGAATGTTCCTGTGTTTAAAAGAGCATTCCCGCCAATGAGTTCATTTTGATTGAGATGTTGAGGGAGAATAGAATATTTACTCGGTGCAAAAATCGCCGAATGCGTCCCGAGGGCAAAAATTGTCAAATAACAAAGAGGTAACCATTCCATGAATAAAGACATAGAGCCGATTGCAGCAATCCCGATTTCGAAAATCTTGACGCCTTGCATCACGCGTTCTTTCGGGAATTTATCGGCGAGTTGCCCGCCCATCGCCGAAAATAAAAAGAAGGGCAAAATCAATATCCCCGCCGCCAGTGTTGTCAGCAATTGCTGGGTTTTATCGTCATACCCGAGCTGGGTCGCCAGATGATAAATAATCAGGACAACCAAAGCATTCTTATAAAGATTGTCATGAAACGCACCCAGAAATTGGGTGATAAATAGCGGAAGAAATTTCTTTTCTCTGAGTAAAAGAAATTGGTTCGGATTAGTCATGACAATTTACTCTTCTAAAGTTGGCGTTGAATTTTTTGGGAGTAAGACCCATAATTTACCGGATGATTTCATTGGCCCTGCATTAGCGGCGGCCTCTGCCCCATAGCCCCAGAAAAAATCACCGCGAATAATGCCTTTGATCGCGCCACCCGTATCCTGCGCCACCATTAATTTGCGGATCTGCTTTCCATCATCTTGCGGATGCTCAATATCAACATACATCGGCAACCCGTAAGGCCAGACAGAGCGGTCAACCGCCAGAGAAACTTCGGGCGTCAGAACAACCCCCTCGCCCCCCACCGGCCCCGTGCCGTCCAGCTTTTTGAAAAACACATAGGATTGATTGGTACGCATCACATCAACCGCCTCTTTGGGGTGTGCGGCCAACCAATCGCGAATAGTCTGCATCGACACATTATCCTTGGTCAATGCCCCGCGCACGATGAGTTCTTTGCCAATTGCCGTATAAGGATATCCGTTTTGTCCGTCATACCCGATACGTTGTGTTGTCCCGTCAGGTAAGGTCACGATACCCGATCCCTGAACTTGTAAGAAAAATGCATCCACGGCACTGTCGACCCAATAGAGCGGCACATCCATATCTTTTGGCAGTTTTCCTGTTTCAATTAATTTGCGGTCTTCGTACGGTTTGAGTTGTCCGTCTTTTACACGACCTGCAATCCTCTTTCCTTTTAATTCCGGCAAAAATTCACCTAGATTCACCATGACTAAATCAGCAGGGCGTGCGCGTAATGGCGTTTGATACACCCCTCCGCGCACCGGTGACCCGCGAAGACTCGCTTCATAATATCCCGTAAATAACCCTTCATCCTCACGCCCTGATTGAACGCTATAAGGGGTAAACCATGTTTCGAAATAGGCTGTGGCCTCATTCGCGGTTACCGTTTCTGACTTTGGTAAATTCTGACAAGGCGCTTGCCAATCTTTGATGGTCGTCCCGAGCCCGAATGATTTATCAGCCTGTGCTTTCAAAATCCTGTCGCAGGTTTTGCTGAAGGCCATCAGAGTCTGTTCTTGGCTTGCCGTATTCCAACCATCCAACTGCGAATAGGAGGTGGGGGTTAGTTTTAAACGAGGTTTTTCGGAGGTCTGTCCGATGGTTGTGCAAGATGTAAGAGCCATCACAACAAAAGCCGAGGTCACCATACGATACAACATTTGACACTCCATAAAATAATCCCCCTGATAGAGGGGGATTATAATTGATTTCTTGTGAAATAAGAATAGCGGAGAAGTATTTTCTATTTGGCTATTTACCGCTATTAGTCATTCCCTCAGCTATCTTACCGAGTCCTTTGGTACCGGAGTTAATACCACCGACAACACCATCAACCTTTGCAAGACCTTGCTGTTGCATGGTGTTCATCAATTGTCCGGCAGAATCACCAGTTTGACCCGCAAAGGCACTGACGCTCACGCCCAACCAACGCATGATCTGGTTAGGGATCAGATCAATCATTTTAAAGGATGACATCGCAATAATATACATCAACACCGCATACAGAATTGTATAGAACAACTGGTCAATCGGTCCGCGCGCATATTCGCTAAAGGTCACGGTGCCTGAGTTCGCAAAGTTTGTACCGCCAGCGTTAATCACCGCAATATCAAAGATTGAATTGAGAACAGTCGCCATGGACGCAAAGATACTCACTGCAGCAATCAGTCCGAAGACGATCATGATTGGTCTGAGGAAAATCTCAAAGATCATGAAATAACCGCTTCGTGCCGCCTCACCCGGCAAGCCATCGCCATCAATCCGTAAGTGTGCAAGCGCCCAGAGGGGAACACCCACCATGGCTTCGAACACTTCCTTCACCCAACTTCCAAGTGCAAAGAAGAAGTAGATAAACGGCATGAACGGTAAAACATAATAGAGGATAATCCCTGCGCCCAAGGTGGCACCGACAATCATAAACAGGAAGTTACTTGCAACCTCAACCCCTACACCCATGACGTTTGCATTTCCGCCCATCATACCGCCGCCCACATTGAGCGCAGCAGAAATACCAAGGTTACGGATAGAAGCTTCCAAAAGACTCTTACCCATTGAAGTCATCAAGGCCAAAGGATGAACATCCTTATTCCCCGGATCGCGCAAGTCGAAGAGACCTTGTGTTCCGAAGATATAATTCAAAACATCATAAATCATATTCCCTGTGGCTGGTTTTCCTTCGTTTGCAACATCTTTCCATGCGGCATAAATTCTTTGTAATGGGATAACGCCTTTTGCATCACCCACATTTTGCAACTGAAGATCTGAATCTTCGCCCTTTGTAGGTGTGAACAAATCATCTGCGGTCACATTTTTGTTGTTACGCAATTTAGCGGCCATCACTGTTTCCATGACTGCAGGGTAATGGGTAATTTTCGGCGTGGCCTGTGCGGCTCCGGTAATGGCGCCATTGGCACTGGCGATACTATTATACCATAATCCGGCACCACCCCATCCTCTGTCCATCAGATCAATCGGAATATTATATTTACCGCTATTAACCAACGCATTTTCGGCATTAACGCCTTTACGAATAATGTTGGTCATAACGGCATCAGCTGTTCCCCCAGGGGAATAGGCTGCTGAAGCAGTGACAAGGTTAGGAGCAACCGCGTCATTCTGACCAAACATGTAGTTCCCGTAAGCCCCATTCAAATATGCGCTGGTAATTCGGTTTGGTAAGGTTTCATCAAAATCATAGGTATCTACTTTGGGAGGGCATAGCTCTTGAACAGGTGAGATGGCTACTTCACGAAGCTCAAGATCACCCTGCATCCCTGTCATCATCGCATCATATTTACGGGATTGATAACTCTGGACGATTTCCCCGCCAATATTCTTGTTACAGAAGGCCCATTTTGACCAAATTTTGACATACTCGTTGATGCCCGATCCAGGAGGGTCCTGATATTCACCCCACATATATTTGACAAGGTTATAATAACCTTCCTGAATAACATAGGCTCCGGCCGCCGTATCTGTCTCTTGGCTTGGTGTTGTCAACACCAACTGCCCGCATGTCGGGACAGCATGGCCGGCATTTTGGTTATGCGTTTTCTCGCATCCGCGATCCCCAAAGGTAATTGTAATATCGCCATTCCCGGAAAAAGTTCGGGCATCGGCATAAGACTGGTTTTCCAGAGGAACGGCGTCGTTTGATGAATCCCCTGTAAACTTGACGATATAAGCCTGAATAACGGAATCATTGATTTGGTCGCCAGCATCCACTCCACAAGTTGCAGGAGCTTGCAATTGCCATCCTTCAGGTCGATCTTGTTGTACTTTATATCCTTCTTCAACAGCCTTACAAGCGTGAGCCAGCATCATAAATTGGAGCAATGGCCCAACATTCGGTGTTTTAGGAAGAGCAATCATGGTGTCGGTTGTCATGCGGGAATTTGTTAAAGCCGCATTGAAAACAAACCAGCCATTTGTCGCAAAATTAGACCCTAACTTTGCGGCATACAGAACAATATATTGGGCAGAGTTTAATCCGTAAGAGACGGGGATCAACAGACCAAGAGCCGCCACAAGACGGATAGGTGCCCATACCTTATTAAATCTTTTCCCGAATGGAACACCGGTCTGCGCAGTCTCGGCAATAATCACAACCACCAGATAGAGCAAAATCATCAACCCGATGACCAACAATCCGGTGCTGTAGAATGAGAACATGGCATGCAAAGCATTATGAAACGGCCATGGGAAAGTCGCCGGAGTATAAACAGTATCCGCTGTAGACCAAGTATTATCAGGGGCAGCCATATAACAAGGTGTTGCCATACTGACGCAGGAATCAAAAATTCCGGGAACCCCGAAGACACGATCCAGAAGAATAAAGGCCAAGTCTTGATAGGGATCAACACCGGTTGTCAGGTGGGGATTGCCGAAATAGGCTGTCAAACTCAATGCCATGGCTTGTGGCGCAAACACGCCAATGATCAACATCAGCGTTTGAAAAGCAATCAAGACCATTCCTAAAAGAATGACATAAAAGATAATCACCTGATCAATCGTATCCCGACTATATTTAAGTCTTACACCTGCCGCACGCACTACGTCAGGAATAGAATAATGCCCGATTTCAGACGGGTTAAGATACGGGTGACCTTCCGGCAACAACCGAACGCCGCGATAAACTTGAGCAACAAAATAGGCAAGGTAGGAGAACCCGCCAAAAATAAGGCTGGCAAATCGTGGAAGGATCTGCGGCAGCAACATATACTGCGCGACTTTTAAAGTACGATTACCTGTTAACGACATTTTATCACCTCAACACAACACCAAATTAAATATTACTCAAATTTTATTTACATTCCGTTAATCTTCTTAAAACCTAGCATGTTTTAAATTCCTATTTTTTAGGGCCATTCATCATATCCCGCGCGGTTTTTATATCATTAAAGTTATCAGTAGAATCTGTAATCCCCTTATTGATATTATCAATCTCCCGCGCCATCGCGTCAGCTTTATACACCAATTGGTAATTAACCTGAGCCATTGCATCCGTCTGATCATTAAAGCTTGCGGTATTTGTACCCGCCCACCGCATCATGGCATTGGGAATGAGATCAATCAGTTTAAAGCTGCTCGTTGCAATCATGTAGATGAGTATAGCATAAATAACCGTATAAAATAAGGCATCGATCCCATCACGGGCAGAAGCCATAAAGCTGTCCGCCCCACCGCCAGAAAGCGTGGTCATGTCATACCCTCCGGTATTCAGAACAGCGATATTAAAGACCGTATCAAGCCCTGCCGTTAACGCCATAAAGGTCGCAATACTTGCCAATAAGCCAAAAAGAGTAAGGATCGGTCTAAGGAAAATCTCTAAAATCAAGAAATACCCTGCCCCCGCAGCTGGCCCCGGGATGCCTTCGCCGCCCAACCGCAAGTGCGCAAGTGCCCATAACGGAACAGCCACCATCGCCTCGAAAATTGACTTCACCCAACGACCGACAGCAAAGAAGAAATAGATAAACGGCATCAATGGGACAACATAATACAGCAGGATACCAATCGAAAATCCCATTGTCGCAAACGTTCCAAGAGCCGGACCAAACGCTTTTGAAACCTGACCCAAAGGCCCCATTTCAGCCCCGAGAACCCCGCCAGCCGCCGCCATAACAGTTCTGGAGGCAATCATAATCACCGTTCTATCGATCAACTCCCGCCCAAACATCGCGAGTTTAGCAAGCGGAAACACTTCGGAATTCGCACGGAAATCAAAGATACCTGTTTTGCCGAATAATAAGGTAACAAAGTTTTTAACCGGACTGTCAGTATTTGCCGTCTTCGGATCGGTTGTCCCCTGCGTATCCTGAATCTGTTTGTAAGTCGTATTCAAAAGCGCAGCGATATCAACATTCATGGCTTGCGAGCCGCCCAGAACACCATCTCCCATATATTTATCCATCGAGAGTGGCGCTTTACCGGTCGACAAATTCATCGAATACGGATCCTCTTGAGAAACATTCGGTGTGAGTTCCCGTTTTTTCTTGGCAACATGTTCCATGATCAAAGGATATCTGGTCGGGGTCGGTAGCGAGAAGAGCGAGTCAACCATCGCCCCATTAAACGACATCACCTTATTAAACCAAAGTGCCGCGCCACCCCACCCTGTCAAAAGGGTTTTAACATCCATGCTCAGGGCGCTATTGGTTGTCCCGCGCATCGTATCAATCTGCGTCTCCAATTGTGATTTAAAATTACTCTGCACCGTTTGTCGCGTAGAGATATAAAACTCTTGTCCTGCAACCGCATCAGGATCAGCTCCCCAATTCGCAACAGCCAAAGGTGGTGAAGGGCATTTATCTGTCTGCGCCGAAAATTTCAGCACGCAAGCCATACGTTTCCCGTAATTGACTATGCTGGTATTAAACCAGATATCCAGAACATTCTTGAAATAAACATTATAGATATCCTTAATTCCAGGGATATCTCTCGATAGCGCAGGCATGAGAATAACGCCACAATACGGTTTCACTAAGCCGGCATAATTGGTGTAACTGTCATTTTTTTCACCAAAAACAATCTGGACATCCCCCTGTCCATAAAATGACTTTGCTACATCATAAGTCACACCTGCCGAAAGTTCGGAAGACGTTGAAGCAACAGTGCTAGAACCCGGACGCACAAGATATGGTTTAATATCAACCCCTGTATTTGCAGCCGTAGCGGACGTATCCTTCACCCCGAATTCATAACTTGCGCGACATGTCTGTGCCAAATATATAAAATTAAGCACGCTATCAATCTCACCAACCTTCGGAACTCCCATCAATTCTTTCGACGTCATCCCCATCGGATTATCGCCCGTATTTGAGTTATAAAGGAGCCAAGCATTAGTCGCGAACGCGGAACCGTATTTCGCAGCTAGCAATACAATATACTGCCCCGTATTATACCCATAGGCCAACGGCAATAATAAAAGCACCGCCAGAACCAATCGGATAGGTGTAAAGATTGACTGAAATCTTTTACCAAATGGCACGCCGGTATTGGTGGTCTCCAGAATCATGGCCACGATAAAATAGAAAACAACGAAGGCTGCAACCGTCAGAATCCCGAAAGTGTAAAACTTGAAAAGAGCCTGCATTGCTGTTTGCAATGGGTCTGGGAATGTTGCCGTTGCGTTATATCCCGCACAGACAGCAGCGGTATTTACAGTCGGGTCAAAACAGGAATTGAAAAATTGCGGAATACCAAAAACTTTATCCAGCATCAGATGCGCAACATCGGTTTCGGGGTTCACCGTCACAAAGAACCCGACAAAGGGGATGGCGGCATCCGCCGTTCTGGTCACAATCATCGCAAACAAGAAAATAAATTGCAAAGCCAGTAAAACTGTCCCGAGCAGAAACATCCCGAACACAATATATTGATCAGAGTTTTTAAAACCGCCATGCAAATTATTGGCGGCTGTCGCCAACACATCGCGCACCCTAAATTTTTCCATCTGAGAAGCTTGAGTAAAAGCATGCCCCTTAGGAAGCAGATGGAGAGATTCGAAAATTGTTGCCATTAAATAAGCAATTAACCCAAAGCGCGGCATAAACCCGACAAGACGCGACCAGAAGTCCGGAAGCAATGTATAAGCCGCTACGGATTTGCCAATAGAAAGCGCAGATTGATTGTTGGGTGCTATCATTGTTTCTGCCCCTCAGCTTTTGCTTTTGTCTCAGCCTCAGCGTCCGCTTTTGCTTTTGCTGATTTTGCTTCCGCAACATTTTTCTCATTCGCGTTTTTGCCGGAAGTGTAGAGAGCGTCCTTAACACCTTCGCCGATTTGTCGAGTCGAAATATTGAATTTCTGTGGCAGATTCCATTGCCATTCATCGATTAATTCATCAGAAACATCAGAAGCCCCGAATGACTGGGCACCGGATCCCGACCATCTCATAATATTATCAGGGATCAAGTCAATTAGTTTAAAAGACCCAACCCCGATTGTATAAACAAGGAAGATATAGAAAACAGTCAGGAAGAATTGATCAATCATCCCGCGTGCCAAAGAAGCATAGGAAAGTTGTTGGGCTGCGTTCAAAGTTCCAGAAAGCGCAGGCGCGACGCTCCCGAACAAATTCACGGAAATCAACGTAAAGACTGTATTCAAACCAACCGTCAAAGCTGAAAAGATAGCGAATGATGCCACCAACGCAAAGACCGTCAGAATTGGCCTGATAAATATCTCAAGAATTAAGAAGTAGCCTCCAATAGCCGCACTCCCTGGCAGCCCTGGACCTCCCACGCGCATATGTGCCAATGCCCAGAGCGGAACACCAACCAATGCTTCGAAAATGACCTTAACCCAGCGCCCCACAGCAAAGAAGAAATAGATGAACGGCATGATCGGGAGCATATAATAAAGCACAAAGCCTGATGTCAGTCCGATCAAGGCAATCGTCATTGCCGCACTCCCGAGTCCTCCCAAACCAGACGCCAATGCTTGAGCAATCTTATCATCTCCGGCAGCCATATGAGCAGCTCCACCTGCGGCATAAGACGCAGCAGAAGCCGTTACCCCTAGGATTGCTTTATCAATCAGAATGCGTCCGACAGACGACAATTGCGCCATCGGGGTCACTTCTTTATTGTCTATATTGTTAAAAATCTGGAATTCCGAAAAGAATGTTTGAATGGTTTTCTCAATCGGATTCGTTGGCGCCGACATTCTTGTAACACCATCTTGGTTCAGCGCTTGATTCTCGAATAACATCGTACAGAAACTATATAATGAGGTTGCTTGCTCAACCGCATACTGGTTTCTTTCATTTGAAAGATGAACCGAGCTTGTTCCGGATTTACGCGGGTTGAACTGCTCACAATACCCGCCTTCAATCTGCGTATCTGTTTTTTTCCGCTGATCTTTAATTTGTTGCATGACTATCGGGAACTTACTAACAATCGGCACAGCAGATGCGGCAGTATAGAGCGAACCATTCCGCTCGCCTATTTTATTATACCAAAGGCCAGCCCCACCCCACCCATATTCCAAAATCCCAACCGTCATTAAAAGCGGATTCTGTTTCCCGACAGCACTAAAAGCAGCCGATGAATCGTGAGTATAGAGCTTCTTAGGATCAACAGTAGGGTTTGTAAACGCCTCATCCGTATCAGCCAGAAAATCATACGCCGTATAGGCAGGGATTTTAAACGCATACTTGAAATATTGATCCATCATCGTATTCCAGTATGACGCGTAAACAGGTCCCGTGATCGGCCCCATTAAAGGTATATTCCCCCCATAGGAAGTTTCGAAATCAGCATCACTCATGCCCTTCATGTTTCTGGCGTTCCTGACTGAACCAGACGTTCTCAGATACTCCCTCATCAAGGCCAACCACATATCTTCAATCGGGTCATCGGCAGTCACTACAGACATTGGACGATAGACCTCGAACATTGTCTGGATAACAGCAAAGAAGTAGCCTTCCGCCGCAAACAAACCTTCTCCAGTCAAACTCGTCACCGGAATAGTGACCTCTCCACAAGTCGGCAATACCTTACCCGGATATTCCTTATATAGATCTGGATCGTCCGGATAAAATGTTCCGATAACTATCTTAATATCGCGAAAATCAGAGAATTGTAGTATCTGAATAAAATGATCAGACGCATCTCCAGCCGCAATTTTCGGGAGGGACGCGTTATAGGGCGTAGGCCCCCCTGGATTATCATAGTCAGGCTCTTCCATGAAACCTTGTTCTGAGACAATAGTGTTAGCCGCATCATCATAATACGTAAAAAGCGATTTGCTTTTAGAGCCATTTACAATATAGGGGTAGGCTTGAGGCGCATCAGGATTAAACTCGTTTAACAAAGTAATCCGGCGGCAAGAATTCAAGAGGAACAACGCCTTAATCAGCCCTGAATTATCCAGTACCGGCGGCTTGGCGATCAATTTTGTATTCTCATCCCCGCTCGGATTATTGCCAGTAATACCATTATAAGCAATCCAGGCATTTGTGGCTAAACCAGAACCATATTTCGCCGTATAAAGTGTAATCCATTGACCGGAATTTAGACCGTATCCAAATGGGATCAGCAATCCGAAACAAAATACAAAGCGGATCGGCAACCATGAAAATCCTCTTGTCCCATTCCCATCATCGTCGGACATATGCTCGGTGACTTTACCCGTCTGGGTAATATCGAGTATCAAATGAACGACATGATAGAGAAAGATAATCAACGCAATAAAAAACACTGCCCAACTGTAAAAGCGGAACAATTCATGAAGCGCGGTATGGAACGGTGCGGGGAATGGAGGTGTCAACGAGATAGAAGAATCAAAAATCCCCGGAATGCCAAAAACCTTGTCCAGCATCATAAAGGCAATATCATTTGACGGGTTAGTTGTCTGAAGGATTGCGGTAATGCCGTTCGCAAATGATGGTGAGACAACGATGTATAAAAGAGCCGCAGCAATAAACAGCCACATGATGACCGTTCCACAAACGATCATTGAAAAAATGATAATCTTATCAATATTTTTCCACTTGAATTCAACACTGGAGGCCGCCGCCGCCAAAATGCGGGTTAAGCCATATTCCTTATAATTTTCCTTTGAAAAACAGGGGTGATTTTTAGGCAGAAGCCCTGCCATAAAGCAGATAACAGCAATCAACTGCGTCACAAGGCCAAAGCCAGAGAACAGAATATCCTTCAGTCGGGGAAATATCCCCGGCATGGTCGCATAATTTAACGCACTACCCGCAGAAACCCGCACAGTACACCGAAAACCCAAAAAAATTACACCAAAATACACACTGGGGAGGGGAAATTATGAAAGAATCCTCATCCACCGCCTTATAGTATAGCCAGAATTCGTAAAATTTTATTTACTTTTTACCCTAGACTTTCCCTATAATATCATAAAATACAAGCATTTGGTAATGAAAAAGGCAGAATTAAGGCAAGCACAAATCCACCTCTTGTTTTCCTACCCCAAGAATTGTAGCCTTTGTTTAAGCCGCATTTAGAGTATCTATAATCCGTTTTTACTGAGAGACAGAAATTATCGATGTCCCCATTTATCATATCTTCTATTAACATAAGATATATCATATGTCTCTTTGGCTTCCTGACCCTCCTCTTTCTAACACCCCCCGCCTTTGCCGCAACCACAATTCCCTTTACCATTAATCTTTCCGAAGCCGTCACTGTCACAGGAACTCCCCGTATCGCCGTTGATGTCGGTGGGGTCACACGCTATGCCACTTATAGCTCTGGGTCTGGTACATCTGCCCTGACCTTTACCTATTCTATGGTGGCAGGGGATGTCGATCTGGACGGGGTGACTGTATCCTCCCCTATTGATCTGAATGGCGGCACCATCAAGGATTTGTCGGGAAATGATTTATCACCTCTCACCTTTACCGTTCCCAATACCTCCAACGTGAAGGTCAATTATCCGTCTTTGGGCATGGATTTTATCTATGATGCCGATGGTCGTTATACCTTGAACGGCACAGCCTATAATGACCTATCTTCTTTCCTCACTGCTGCAAGCGGTACTTTTACCCGCGCCAGTGTTGGGACATATTTTGATAGTACAGGAACACTCCAAACCGCCGCATCAGGCGTTCCGCGTTTTGATTATGACCCTATAAGCTTCACCACGAAAGGTATCTTAATTGAAGAGAGTAGGACGAATTCAACAATTAATACGCCCACAGGACAGGCAGGTACAGTGAGCGCAAGCACAATATCAGGGCCTAATGGAATTGTATCTGGTTATAGATTTTTGGCGAATGGTACGAATGCCAACCACGCCATTTATTTTGGAACACAAAGCACAACATCAGGAACAACATATACAGAGTCTGTATTCGTAAAAGCAGGAAGTTTAACTTTATTGCAAATGGGGATATCCTCTAGTGTTGTAAACACGGGAAATGCTTACGCAAATTTTAACTTGGCAACCAGCGCGATTACCAATGGCGCGAGTATTATTTCAAGTGGCATAACACCCCTCCCCAATAATTGGTTTCGCATTTGGATAACATTCACTGCGAATGGTGTTGGAGGAACTGCTGCAGGACAAATTAGTACAATTACATCAATGAGTGATCCGAAAACGCCTGCAAATACAAGCTCTGGGGATTTTTATATTTATGGCCCCCAACGTGAAATAGGATCATTCCCCACATCCTATATTCCCACCACCACAGCCGCAGTGACACGCGCGGCTGATCGTTTAACGATACCGACAACATCCATCTCAAATATTCAGTTTAGCACTTATGTCGATTATGGCCCTTTAAGTAGATATAACAGCCAATGGCAAGACATCATCACTTTTATGAACGGGGGAAGTCGCATAGCTGGAATTGAAGCAAAAAACTCGAATAATCCGGGGGCATATAGCCTATCGCCGATAGTGTCAACTACTGGACTACCCGCATATTCTCAATACCTACAGAATAAGACAGCCGCAACATGGGGAAGTAGTAATATCATTGCAAGCTCAAATGGATCGGCTATCAGCACCGCCGCAGGAGCTGGCATCAGAAATATAACATCAATGAATTTTGGCTTTGGTGGAAATACGTTATACAACGGAAATGTAAGGCAATTAAAAATATACCCTTTACCAGTTACTGGCACTCAGCTTCAATTAATGACGCAATAAAAAAATTCACCCTCGTCCCAAGAAAAGGGGGAACTAAAAAGCTACGCCGCAAATTCACTCTCGCTCATATCCATCAACGGTTTAGCACCCGCCATGACCATGCGGAAACGGCTTTCGACTTCGGGAAGCATTCGCTCCATAAAGAAACGCGCGGTTTTGAGTTTGCTTCCCCTTTTATTTCCAAACCACCTCACAATAAAAGTTCTTGATTCGGAGGGAAGAGCCATTACAATAAACATACTAAAATTTCTTCGCAGTAGGACAACATAATGAATCAAACGGGCAAATTAATCGTATTTGCATTTTTGCTGACGTGCCTGTTTATTTATCCAGCTTCCGCCGCGACCTCTATTCCGTTTACCGTTAATCTCTCAAAAGCCGTAAATGTCACAGGAACACCCCGTATCGCCGTTGATGTCGGTGGGGTGACACGTTATGCTACTTATAGCTCTGGCTCAGGATCTTCGGCTTTAACCTTTACCTATGCGATGGTGGCTGGAGATGTCGATCTGGATGGTGTTACTGTTTCATCCCCCATCGACTTAAACGGGGGTACGATCAAAGATTTATCGGGCAATGACTTGTCTCCCCTCACCTTTACTGTTCCGAATACATCAAATGTCAAAATCAATTATCCGTCCTTAGGCATGGATTTTGTCTATGATGCCGATGGTCGTTATACTTTGAACGGTACAGTCTATAACGATCTCACATCTTTCCTTTCTGCTGCAGGCGGAAGTTTCATCCGTTCCAGTATTGGTACATATTTTGACAGTGGAGGGGTATTAAAGACCGCCGCTTCGGGCGTTCCGCGTTTTGATTACGATCCCAACACCCATGCCGCAAAAGGTATCCTGATTGAGGAGAGCCGGACAAATTTACTCTTACAATCCGATAATTATACAAATTCACCATGGCAAACAACAAGCTGTGGAGGGGTTACAAATTCGGGCAGCACAACAACGGCCCCCAACGGAACACTCATACCTATTTACGATTTTGCAAGCACTGCTTGCCTGTTTCAGGATATCTCTATCACGAACGGTAGCACATACACTCATTCCATATGGATCAAAGCAAATAAATCAGCAACCATTGGATTTCGCAACCCTGGCAGTTCAGCCTTTACGTCCACCAATATTACCGTTGGCACAACATGGCAACGATACACAATCACCGCAACAGCTGATCAGGCTACTTCCCGCTTCCTAATTGATAACCGGTCATTTAGTGGCTACGGAGTTACAGGATTACAACTTTCATTCTTTGGGGGGCAAGTAGAACAAGGCACATTTGCTACATCCTATATCCCGACAACCACAGCAGCAGCAACACGTCAGGCAGATAATTTATCAATACCGATAGGAAGCTGGTATAACTCAAGCCTAGGGACATTATATGCTGGTATGATCAGTTATAATCCCGATATTGCCTATTCTGGACCAATACTTGATGACAGCACATCTAATAATAGCATCAACTTTATCTACAATAATAATGCTGGGAAAATATATGTTGGGGGAACGCAACAATTTAGTTTTTCTTTATCAAACATATATGGCGTATTTAGCAAAACCGCTATGGCCTATAAATCTAACGATGTTGCTGAAATTCGTAATGGTACCGGATTACAAACAAGTTCATCATCATCCATCCCCACAGTGTCACGATTACTTGTAAGTGGGAACAGCACTATGACAGGAAATATCCAAACATTTAAATATTACCCATCTCGTATTGCCAATACGCAACTCCAATTATTAACCCAGTAAAACCATAAACGAATCGATTTTAAGCCGCAAATTCACTCTCGCTCATATCCATGAGTGGTTTTGCGCCAGCCATCACCATGCGGAAACGGCTTTCGACTTCGGGGAGCATTCGCTCCATAAAGAAACGCGCGGTTTTGAGTTTGCTTCCTCTTTTATTTCCAAACCACCTCACAATAAAAGTCCTTGATTCGGAGGGAAGAGCCATTACAATAAACATACTAAAATTTCTTCCCAGTAGGACAACATAATGAATCAAACAGGCAAATTAATCGTATTTGCATTTTTGCTGACGTGCCTGTTTATTTATCCAGCTTCCGCCGCGACCTCTATTCCGTTTACCGTTAATCTCTCAAAAGTCGTAAATGTCACAGGAACACCCCGTATCGCCATTGATGTGGGTGGGGTGACACGCTATGCGACTTACACATCAGGAACGGGGACTTCTGCTTTAATATTTAC
>Ga0155195_150_pt4 | contig 20453 bp, 20 predicted proteins | sample RifCSPhighO2_02_FD_106163 | JGI IMG/M metagenome (GOLD analysis project Ga0155195, IMG submission 106163) | Alphaproteobacteria bacterium RIFCSPHIGHO2_02_FULL_46_13
CTGAGCAAATTCAGACAGTTCTGGAAGATAATATGGGTAAAGCATTCCAAATCGGGAAGGGTGTTCTGGGGGGCATTACAATGGGCGGAATTGCCATTGTTGATTTTCTGACTACGCTTTTGATTACACCGGTTGCCGCCTATTTCTTGATGAAAGAATGGCCAAGTATTGTAACATGGGTTCAGGGAATTATCCCACGTGATCATCTGGTAACGATTTCAATCCTTGGACGCAGAATTGATGTGAAGATCTCCGGTTTTGTGCGTGGGCAGATTACCGTTTGTCTGGCGCTGGGGTTTGCTTATGCTGTTGCTCTTTCTATTGCGGGGCTTAATTATGGTTTTGTAATAGGGTTATCGACAGGTATCTTGTCGATTATTCCATTTGTTGGGTCAACGCTCGGCTTGGTCACAAGTGTTGTCGTTGCTTTCTTACAAACGGGGGGGGATCTGACATTCGTCGGGATTATTGCTTGTATCTTTTTCGCGGGGCAATTTATTGAAGGCAATTTTGTAACGCCTAAATTAATGGGGGATAGTGTAGGGCTTCATCCTCTTTGGATTATCTTTGCTTTGATGGCAGGCGGTTCGTTGATGGGCTTGCTTGGTATGTTCCTTGCCGTTCCAGCGGCAGCGAGTATTGGAGTTCTTGTCAATTTCGCAGTTTCAGAATATAAGAAAAGCCCATATTACCAAAAAACTGACACGACAAATATATTGGCTGAGGATGCCCCAGAAAATCGAAGCACAACAACTCCCACTTGATTTAAAATCCATACCAGCCTTGGGGCGGGAAGATTTTTTTGTGAGTTCTTGTAACGAATTTGCCGTTCACTGGATTGAAAAATGGCCGGCAGGGTGGTTGCCTTTCCCTGCACTTATTCTTTATGGAGAGCGGGGGTCTGGTAAAACGCATCTGGCAGAAGTTTGGCGAAAACTGGCCAATGCGGATTTTATGACAGCCGAAGAGTTTAGGGCATTTTCACAAGATGATCTGATGTCGCGCCGCCAGAATTTAGTCATTGACCGTGTTGACCTATTGGTCGGGGATAGGGCGCAGGAAGAAAAACTCTTCCATCTTTATAACCATTGTCAACAGTCCGGAATTTTCTTTCTGGCTCTATCGCGGGTTTCTCCTGAAAATCTTGATTTTGAAATTAAAGATCTGGCCTCAAGATTGCGTGCCGCACCGAATGCAGAGATCGCAGCGCCTGATGATGATCTTCTTTTTAAAGTGCTGGCAAAACGTTTCCATGATCAGGGCTATATCGTCGCGGAATCTGCGCTGGCCTTTACCGTGACGCGGATGGAGCGGTCATGGGAAGAGCTCGATCACTTGGTGGACGCCGCCATCAAATTGGCAACCGCACAGAAAAAACAAATCACCTTGCCGTTGCTCCGCGATTTAATGGCGCTCGATACGTCACTATAAACTGGAAATCACATGGCTCAAACGGCATGTTGCCGGATGCAACATATCCCAGCTATCTGATTTGAATTCAAAGACAGATGCCGTGCCAGAGGGATAAGAATTCTCAAGACTACCAAATTTCCCGCCCCGACTTTCCTTGGATAGATGAAGGACAGTTTCATGAATAGCAGGATTATGCCCGATCACCAGAACACATTGTTTATCATCTGATGATAACTCTGCAATAACGTGCAAAACATCCCTATAAGATGCAGCGCGATAAAGATCCTCCCCACAGAACAGGATAGGGGTATAGGCTGGAAAATTCATCTCAACCAACGTCTGGCGCGTCCGGTCAATGTCTGAGCAAATAACCATATCCGGCGTGATATCCAAAGATGTTAGAGTTTTTGCCACAGACCGCGCTTGCGATTTCCCCGAAGCTGTTAATTGCCGCGCAATATCAGGCGACCCTGCGGCCTCACCATGACGCATCAGGATGATGGTGCGTGGGAGTATGTCAGCAGTTGTTTCTTCGAACATTTTCGAGTCCTTTTATTCAATCTAAATCAATTCAAAATGCTAGGGACGGAACAGGGGTTCGTCAAGTTTAAATAGAAAAAGAGCCGAACAGCTCTTTTTCTATTTTTGACATCTTTAAGAATCATCCTTTACGGCCTTAGATAAAATATTCGCGATCATAATGTTTTTAAAATCTTTATTAATAAGACATAAAAAAAAGCCCCATTTACGGGGCTTCTTTATATTTTTCGATTTGTTAGCCATATCGGTAATGTTGAGCTACTTTTAGAGCTACTTGATGAACAAACTCTTGCGCATCATTGTGATCTTTCAAGCGCATATGAACATTTTCTGGCGACTGAATACCAACGCCGATAGAAATACCTCCAACATCGTTAACAACAGCCATCATATCTTCATCTGGTCTGCTGTCTCCAATACACACAAACAGGTGATCTTTAAATGCTTCATGACTTACAAAAAATTCCGTACCCGATCCTTTGTCAACACCTTTTGGAACAAGCTCTATATGTGTATTGTAAGGAAGGTCGCCTGATTTAATATGAATACCGTCATTTCTTGCAATCTCTTGAGTGAGGCGAAGAAGGTGGTTGTATGCTCCCATTCTATCTTGTGCATCAGTAAGCGCGAGTGTAATTGCACAGTTTTTTCCATCTTCGATAAAAGCTCCCGGGAACTGTTCTAATTCTTTTGTAAGCAATTGAATAAGTCCATCTCTATTTGGAACTGGGTTTTCTGTAACGATCGCTCCTCCAGGAGAAGTAATGCGGGCACCCATCTCACTTACAATCCAAAATTCTTTGTGAATATTTGGGTATGCGGCTTCAAAAAATACCTCTGGTCTTCCCGTATTTGGTGCGATTGTGTTTCCTGCTTTTATAAGAATTTGATAATCATTTTCTAATTGAGTTTCTGGTTCAAACCCACTATGTACCCCAACGGGTTTTAAGAGTGTTGCGCCATCTTGGTCAGGCATCCACAAAAGACGTCCTTCAATGGCAGCTTGGGCAATTGTATTAAAGCAATCTGTATGATTTTTCATTTAAACACCCTTTTATTAAAACTGTTGTAGCTATTTTTATTTCTTGTATTTATCAGTTAGCCAAACTCGAAGTCAAACTATTATCTTTATTAAAATATTGAAGAAAGAAATAGCCCATTCACTAAGCTAGAAAAATTTAGCATATGAAAAATAACTTTGTCAATCATTTTTTAAGAATTGTAATCTAATTCACTTAGAGGAGGACAGGGGGGGGGGGATGCTAGCCTTCTGTTTCCCTTAATAAAATTTTCTTTGGACACTATTTCAATTTTGGCGGCATAATTCTCCGGATCAGGTGTTTTGGCCGCATTTTTTGCCCATTTGCTTGACCAGCATAAGTCATCTATTAACTGAACATTGTATCCATGTTTGACGCCGTCCAATGCCGTATCCCAAACACATAAATTTTTTTCCACTCCTGTAACTAAGATATTGGTAATGCCGTTTCTTTTTAGAAAGTTATCTAGGTCGGAGGGGAGCGTTAATCCGCAACAATAATCATAACAAAATGCTGATTGAAGCTTTTTACCGATAATCTGTGTGAATGGAGGTGTTCCCCAAGCGCGGCGGTTGCTTATGGACGGATGTTGGGCAAGATCTTTAGCTTCCTCCCACATTGTGTTGCAATAAATTGGCCTGATACCACTCTCATCAATGAATTTCTCAACTTCGGAGACCATTTGAGCGGCCTCCTCTCGCGTATAGGCATGTAGCCCTTCCCTCGTCATATCCACAATGAGTAGGGCAGAATTACTGCTATTTAAGATGAATTCATCACGCATGGATAAAATTTTTGCACATAATTAGTAAATAATGCAATAATGCGCGCCAATATAATGAAAATAAGTTTCTTTTTGTGAGGAATATTTTGAGCAAAACCAGCCTGATTGCCGATATTGGTGGAACAAATGCCCGTTTTGGGATTGTGGATAGCAAGGGTATACGTGACCTTGTTTATCTTGAATGCCGCAATTATACGGGTCCTGCCGAGGCGGCAGAGGCTTATTTAAAGAAAATTGGGGTGCAGACACGTCCGGAAATTGCCGTTTTTGCGGTTGCGGGGCCGGTGATGGCTGATTTGGTTAATTTTACGGGGAGTCCATGGACTTTTCGTATATCCCAAGTCAAGGAACAGTTAAAACTAGCCACTTTTGAGGTGATGAATGATTTTCAGGCGGTTGCTTTGGCAATTCCTGATATTTCTCCGACTCTACTCCAAAAGATTGGTGGCGGGGAACCTAAACAAGGATGGGCAAAAGGTGTTCTGGGGCCTGGAACAGGGCTGGGCGTTGCCTCATTATTCTGGAATGGAAATGACTATCTGGCGAATCCGGGTGAGGGGGGGCATGTGACTTGCCCGGCCACATCTGATCGGGAGTTTAATATTTTCCATCGTCTGCGTGTCAAATATCACCATATCTCCGCTGAACGTGTTTGCTCGGGCAAAGGTCTGGAAAATCTTTATAATGCCATCCGCGTCCTCGACCACAAATTTGATTTGCCTGATTTGGAAGCCCCTGAGATTTCGAGAAATGCCCTGAATGGTTCGTGTGAAGTTTGTAAAGAATCGCTTGATCTGATGTTGTCATTTTTGGGGCGGGTTGCGGGTAATCTTGCGCTCACACTCAATGCGCATGGCGGCATTTATATTGCGGGCGGAATTCCTACAAAATTGGGCGATTATTTCTTCCAGTCTGCTTTTTGGGAAGAATTCAAGGCCAAAGGCCGCATGAGTGAGTTAATGGAAAGCATCCCTGTTTATTTGATTAAACATGATGCGATTGGTTTGCTCGGGCTTGAACAGCATGCAAAGAAAATCATTGCCGGCTTTTAATCGGCTACAAATATTTCACAAGACTCATTTGCAGGACGCGGACTGAGGCGGAATAGGATGCCTCAAGCTGCCCTTGAATCTCCGTTAACATCACAGACGCTGAAGGAATATCAGTTTCCTTGATGTTAGAAGAGACTTCTTGCAGGTAAGTTTTATCTTGTTCGTTTTTGTCTATTTGAGCATTGATTGAGTTCGCTTGCGTTGAAAGTATCCCTCTGATATTGCCGATTCCATCAATAGATTGTTTGATCAAATCAAGTGCTTCAGTTCTTTCCGCTGCACCAGTTGGGTTTGTTTTGAGGATATTATAGGCTCTTAATAATTTCTCAAAAGCAGGGTTATCTGCTGTTACACCATAGGTAGAGGAGTATGTTTCCGATACTTGTACAGATGAGAGTGTACTGTTTCCTTGATAATAGGATGAGTTTACCACTGATGGTGATGTTTGAGCAGGCCACGCGGGATCACTCAGGTTCACTGGTGTTGTATCAATATCTGATCCTGAAAATAAATGACGGCCTCCGATCTCTAGGTTTAAAAGTCCTGCTGTCTCGAGCATCGCATTGTCAGCTTGGCTGGCTGTAATTGTTCCAGGGACTTGGTTCCCTCCAAGGGCTGCGGTTACGTTGCTCAACATCGTATTCGCCATATCCTCAATCTTACCAATCGTTGAATACATGATATTAATATTGGATGATGCCGTATTGGCGTTTGCATTGTAGGCGGTTAATTTTTTTTGGGAACTTTCAACAGCCAATAAATATTGGCTGTCACTTGCGATCCCCTTGTAGTCCTGAGATTTTAATCCAGAACTGATCTGAGTGTTGATATCAGAATATTTCGTTTGCAAGCGCATGTTTTCAGAAACCATCTGATTGGTAAATGCGAATGTCGCGACGCGATTAACCATGATTTATGTCCTTTCTAATCTATCTGATCGCGGCTATCAGCGCGTCCAGCATTTCTTGAATTGTTTTTACAACTTGTGCGCCAGCTTGGTATTGGTTTTGATAGACAAGAAGCTTCGCCGTTTCTTCATCCACGTTGACGCCATTATTACTGGTCAAAAGGTCACTGCTTGTTTTAAAAACAGAGAGTGACGTGTCAGAGTCTTTCTGAGAAAGATCTGCTTTTGACGCTGCAGAAGATATAAAAGCCTGCGCATATCTTTGGAGTGTATTATTCTGTGATGCAAAGTCGCCAGCCGCGTTAAAAGAGACATTGTTGTTCAACATATCTGCAAGGCTTTGTGCGATGCTACCATCTCCGCGGTTAACGCCACGGTCACCGACTGCCAGAGTTGCGCTGGTGCTTAGTGTCCCAATCGAGAGATATTCAGGGGCAGTCAACAAATAGCTACTGACTTTTATATCAGACGCTCCGGCTGTTCCTGTAAAGAGATCATTCAAGCCAAAGTAACTTGAGAAGCTCTGCCCCGTCGATGAGGTGACAGAACTCGACATAGGATTGATGGAAATCCCATTGGTCGATGGAGATGCAAGGATTGAGAGTTGTCCATCGGTGTTAAGAGAGGCTGTAACCCCCGGAATACCGTTGAGGGCAGTCATCACGTCATTGACACTGGTCATTGCTCCCAAATTGATGTCGGAATAGTTGACAATTGTCCCTGCGCGGTCGGTCACTGCTACGCGAATTGTCCCAGTCGCGGAAAATGCAGTTCCTGCGGTTAAAGCTTTTAAAGACCCTTCCATCAGGTTGCGGGATGGAACGGAGGCACCATTGTTCAACAAAGTGTTAACCTGAGTTTTGAGCACTGTTGAAAATTCATCTAGTTTGGCTTGCTCTTTGACGTAGATGTTATCCCGCAAATCAATATATCCAGCCAACTTCCCTGATCTTACACTTGTGGTAATGTCTGTACCGTTCAAAGTAATCGGTGAGAAATCTGCGGGATATGTTGTTGTCGGTGTGACTTGGTTAGTCACAGCGTACGTTACTTGCTGCGGTTCTGACAATAAGAGTGCTTGACCGGTGCCTGTATAAATTTGTAAGCGATTATCATTGGTATAGAAATATTGGATGTCTATTTCCCCAGCTAGATTTTGAAGCTCCAGATTTCTTTGGTCTTCATATTCTGCGGTATTGGCATCTCCCCTGACGCTGCCAGCTACTTTTTCATTCAGGTCATGAATGCGGGCAACAATAGCATTAATGTTGGTAACAGAATCTGCAATCTTTTGCTCGTTTGATAAACGCAATTTTTGAATGTCGTTTGTTAAGTCGCGCAAGGAATTGGCGATGGTGTCTGCGGTTTGCACGACCTCTGATTTGTTGGCGGCGGTCTCTGGGTTGGTTGCGACATATTGGAGCGATGAGTACAATTTGTCTAAAGAACTGCTCAGGGAGTTATTCCCGTCAGTGTTTCCCACCTGAGTAACATAGTAATCCAGAGATGTGCTGACAACCTCTTTGGCTTGATATGTTGATATATCGCCAACCAAGGCTTTTAGCATGAATTTATCAGTTGTTCCGATAACAACGCCAGAAACAGGGGTTGAGCCAGCGCTTGTTGTCAGATATTGAACATCAAGCTCTTTTCGAGAATAACCAGCTTTATCGGCATTCGTAATATTCTGGGACGACAGGCTTGTTTTTAAAGCCGTCGTCATCATGCCACTAATGGCCATGTTTAAACCTGCACTTAGTGCCATTGGCTATCTCCATCTTTGAGAGAAGGTGAGTTCTGAATACCGTTAAATCTGTAGACAGTGTTATGTGTTAGAGCCTCCTGAACAGCTGACAGCTCAGATGATAGAAGATTCTTTGTATCAATATGGACAGAGCTGCTAATTACATCTTCAATCAATGTCTTTGCATTATCTTCATAGCTTTTTAAAAGGGCTGACCTATGCTTCAAATACGCTTCCATCGTTAAAAAGCCACAGGATTCCAAAATTGCATTTTCGTGTTTTGCAAGAGTTAGAATTTTTCGAGAAAGTTCCAGGAATTCGAAAATACGATCTTCGAAGTTTTCCGGATTTTCTAAAGGTGCAGATAATTCCCTGTTCATCATCTATCCTTCCTCTTGTTTCTATTCTTTGCCTTTGTTCTGGATATCAATTGATGATCCATAGCTGAGGCAGGCTTTAGCAGATTTCAAGGTTGCATCAAGCTGTGCTTTGATATCTTTCTTTTCTTTGTCGATCCCCTCAATATAGGTGCGGATCGCCAATTCAATTTCATCTAGCTGTCTGAGAACGTGAGTTCTTTGTTCTTCCGATAATATTTCTAAAGAGGACTGGATAGCAGTCTGGTCAGAGAAAAGGCCTTCCGAAATAAGGCTTTCAATGTCCTTATTTTTATTCCATTTCTCAAGAATGCTATCCAGTATGTCCATTTAGAAGTCCCTTTAGATCAAGTTATATTATCTCAATATTATCTCACTGCGCCAATAAGATCTGTAAACATCTCACTCACTGTACTGACGACCTGTGCCGCAGAAGAATAGGCCTGTTGAGCAACAATCATCTTGTTAAACTCTTCGGAAGTATCGGTAGTAGATTGCTCCAGAGCGCTGGCAACAACATTACCGGCATTCCCTTGGCCAGGAAGGCGAAGGTTGTAGTTACCTGCCGCTTCGTTCTCATCATACACTGTCCCTTCGACGTGTTTCAATCCGTTTGGATTTGGAAAGGTGGCGATAGGAATTTGGTAAACAGGCAGACGCACACCATTTTCAAAGGCGGCAGTAACCAACCCTGTTTCATCAATGGTGATTTCGCTCAATTGCCCGAAACGAACACCATCTTGGTCGATAAGGTAGATTTCAAGCCCAGGGCTGGTGGTATTTGACGAGAACTGGGTTAATCCATCTGTTCCGCCCACTGTACCCCAGTCGAGTGCAACAGAGGAGTTGTTTGCTCCAGTTGTAAATCCCGTGATGTCGAAGGACGGAATTGCCGGAGTGAAGGAGGCGATAGAGCCATTTCCGTTAAAGGTAACAGCAATGGTTTTTTGTGCACCAGCTGTTAATGGGTCTGTATCAAGAACACCTGAGGCTATTGCTGTTCCTGTTTGTACAGGATCAGAGAAGGTTGCTGTCCAAGAGTTCGCAGCAGTTTTTGCCCAGGTGATAGAAATTTGGTGACTAACACCTAGTGCATCAAATATTTCAATCGAGTTATTGAATGTATCGGCGATGGCAGCATCCGCTGGAAGATTCATATCAAAACGAACTTCGGCAGTTGCCTGTGCTGTACCAGAAATTGAGTTGACATCCACTGGAACAAGAGAGTTCAAGTCGTTGGCGGAAGTTGATATGACGTTTCCAAGATCATCGGTCGCTTGCCCCAAGAGGTAGTAGCCTTCAGAGTTAATCAAATAGCCCTGAGCATCAGTCGAGAAACTTCCGTTTCTAGTGTATGTATAGGCGGAAGGTTGGTTGTCGACTTGGTCTGAAACCACAAAGAAACCATTTCCGTTAATCGAAATATTCGTGCTGGTATCTGTTGCCTGAATTTGACCCTGAGCGCGAATGTCTTGTGAGGTCTCGTAAACAACGGCCCCACCTGCGCGGCTTCCCGCACCTGTTACGAGTGATTGGAAAGACACCTGACGGATCTTATATGCTGTTGTACTCGCGTTTGCAATATTCTCGGAAACAGCGGCAACGGCGGTGGATTGCGCGCGGAGGCCAGAAACTGCAGCATTTAATGCACCATTCAAACTCATTTTTAATCTCCTTTATTAAAATTTATAAAAAATTCAGTTTTAGATTAGGTTGTTGTTTCAGTATTGGTTGTATTGGTGGTGTCCGTAGCGGTATCAGACGCCGTTGTAGTAGTGGTTGCCGCTGGTTTTACAATTTTATTCACATCGTTTATTTGGAAAAGCATGCTACCTGCCTGAAGGAATGTTCCAGTAGAGTCTGATTGAACACTGTCCACTTTAACGGCAGTATGGATGTCGGCGGTAATATCTTTACCAGCGCTATCTTTCATCGTTTTGCCTGCGCTATCTTTCAAAGTGATAGCAACTTTCAAGATTTCCCCGTCGACAGTTGCGCGGGTTAAATCTGCATCTTTAAGATTCAGGCTATAGGTACCAGCATTAATGGCACTGCCGCCGGCACTATTTTGCATTGCACCGCTATAGACGATCTTACCCGTAGAGTCGGTCACTGAAATTCCAACAGATTTTGCATCTGTCGGTATGGCGTAAGTCCAATTAACCGATTTATCCTGAACCGCTGTTGAGGCTGTCGCAACGTCAACGGTCTGACCTATATACCCGAATGCGCTTGAGAGACTGCTTTGGTTTAATGCGCCAAGCATTTTCTCAAGATTGCTATTGGTGTCAATTTGTTGCTCCAGTGCAGAGAACTGGGTCAACTGTCCTGTAAATTCTTTTGTATCCATAGGATCAAGTGGATTTTGGTGTTGCATCTGGGTTAACAGAATGCTCAAAAACTGGTTTTTCAGTTCTTTGGCTTTATCTGACGCGGCAGTGGTCGTTGTCGAGGTGTTTGTGCTTGATGTTGTCGCAACCTTTGTCCCCGAAACGCCTGCCAGGCTTTTCCCATTTGAAATTTGCGTAATTGTTGCCATAATTGGCTCCTTTTTTAATCTCTACACTGATTAAAAGAAGCCTATGCAAGAAACGTGCGCAGTTGAAAAATATTTTCTAAATAGCGCCGATTTTGATCAAAATATCGAGCGGATGCGGCACATTACTGCCCTTTCTAACGAAATAAATTTTATACATTTCCCCAAAAGAATCTGGATTTGCCTGTTCATATTTGTCCATAAGGGCTAAATCTGACAAATGACCATCAGGGAACATCTCGAAAAAGTCACGCTTCCGTTGTGGGGAGAGGCTCACACTATATGGGGATAGTCCATGCCTGTCCGCCATTTCCTGAATGAGTGGGAAGGTGTAGCGGTGTTCTTGGACGTGGAACAAGAGGTCATTGCATTCCGATAGATTAAAGAAGTCCCCCGCCCGTGTGCACAATGATTTTGGATCGTCAGGGGAACATTTAAAAATATCCTGACGAAATTGACGAATATCATCAAGAGAGGATGTGTATCCTTTTTCTTTAATATAATCACTGGCAGGGTTCAAAATCATATCGCGGGCTATTTTGGAATAGAGTGAAAGGCTCATTTTCCCGCCTGGTTTCAACGTATCTAATATTGCGGACAAGCCTTTATCCGGGTCTTTTAAGTGGTGAAGAACGCCTGAACTGACGACGTAGTCAAATTTCTTGTTGAGTTCTCCCACCTTCATCAAATCGCCGTGAAGGAAGGTGATGCGGGGAAGGTAGCCGAGCTCCTCAGCCATGCGCATGCCATAGGCAATACTGGAACGTGACAAATCAATGGCGGTAATTTTTGCCTCTGGCAATACCGACGCATAAAGGGCGGGCTCTTGCCCTGTGCCGCACCCTGCGACCAGAATTTCAATGTTGCTGCTGATGTTTCTCAGAGCTTCGGACGTTTTGGTGCTATTTACACTTGTCCATCTTGGATAAGGACGATTTTCATACATTTCTTGTACGGCTTTTGATGTGACGTCTTCAATTTCTGTAAAGCTTTTAATTTTGGGAATAAGCGACGTTTCATATTTTGGGTTTTTGAATTGGGCTTTCAGAAGAGGTTCCATAATCTTTTTGCAAGATGATGAAAATTCAATATCTGTGCTTTGGGTATAAATTTCATATAGCGGTTTGAAACAGCAGGCGAGCGATAGAATTTTGGCTGTGTCATCTGATAGTTTTTTGGAAGATGACATTTCTGTTTCTAAATGAGCCAATAATTTGCTTAGATTTTCTTTGTCCTCGGGCGTTTCAAAGTAAATGAAATCATTATACCAACATTGCACAGCAAGGCAGGACAGAAATTCTAAAACACCACGCGGCCAAGATTTATAATTTTCCCAATTGGAAATGAAATAACGTCTGATATGCATCAGAATATGTTCAATGGGTGCGTTGGCTGTAATAATGCGGCGAAGCCCTAGGCACAGAAAAGAGGATTTGAGGGCATGAAAGAATTTTTTGGTGTCGATATCTTCGGGTTTCGTTGTTGGAAAATCACGCAGAATTTGATAGGCGGGGTCACTTAAGAATACGCCACACCATGATGGGGCAAGATTTCTGTGTCGAATAAAGTCTTGTGCTAAACAAATATCGATTGCTGTTTTGGTGTCGGGGTCGAATTCTGCCTGCGCCCATTTATTCATCAACTCTGCGAAAATAGAGCGATAGGTTTGGTTATTGGGAAACCTGAGTAACAGACCCCTGACTAAGAAAATGGCTCTTGATGTATCACCTTCTTGGAATAGGGAAATGGAGAGGCTTTGTATCAGTTTTGGATTCGTTTTATCTTTTTGATAGGCCTTCATATAGAAATAGGAGCTGTTTTTATAATTGGTAGCTTTGTAATACACATCCCCGATGGAGATGGCCATGTCCGCGCTGTCCGACAACTCGCACGCCTTGCTAAGGTATTGAAGTCCTTCATCTTCTGATCCAAGTTTGACCAGCGAAAGTCCTAGATTGTAAAGGCTATCTGCGTTTTTATCATCTAAGGAAACGGCCATTCTGAAAGCATCGCACGCCTCTTCGTTTCTGCCCATTCTGTCCCATACCAAACCCAATTGTGCCCATGCATTAGTGTTTTTTTCATCCAGAGAAATGCAGGATGCGAAGCCCGATTCTGCTGCAATCAGATTATTTTGTTGGAGTGATTTCATGGCAGAATTGTAAAGATTTCTGGCATTCTGGTCGGTAGCTTGTGACATAAGTAATCCTTTAAAATCTTGTGTTTCTGATACTTTTTATATTCTATGTCGGTTTATTTATCTTTTAAACCTTTTATTAACGGTTTATGGGTTAGGATTAAGAATATAAGCGACGTTGAGAATAATATTCAAAACCGAATTTATATATGTTAGATTAAGCACATTAATGAAACTGATTCGCAAGAATGTGAAAAAGTTTCTCGGTTCTCAGAAGAGAATTGATTTGCATAAATGGCTTTAACAACTCTAGAAAGGGGTCTACCATGCCAGTAATCGCAACTAACACCGCAGCTAACTCTGCACTCGTCTACCTTAACAAAAACTCCCGTGATCAATCCCAGTCTTTGGCAAAACTGTCAAGCGGTTCCCGTATCGTTCGTGCATCTGACGACGCTGCTGGTCTTGCTGTCAGTTCTTCCTTGCGGGCTGATATCACGACTTTAAAACAAGCTGCCATCAACTCCATTCAGGCTCAATCTGTTCTTCAAACAGCAGATGGTGCTTTGGCTCGTGTTGGTGATATTTTGCAACGTATGAAATCACTCACTGCACAAGCTATTTCAGGTTCTGTTGATAACACCAACCGTGGTTTTATTGACCAAGAATATGATGCGCTGAAAGCTGAGGCGATCGCTATTGGAACAAATACAACATTCAATGGTACGGCTCTGTTGACAGGTAACTTTAACGCTACCAACAACGTGGGTACTTTCCAAGTTGGTACTGCTGTTGGTGATACAATCGTAGCTGACTTGACAACTGTTGTTGTAACGGCTGCAGGGCTTCCATCTTTGGCGGCTAACACTGATACGGCTGCTAACGCTATCGCAGCTTCCCCTCTCGTTGACGCAGATATTGATGAAGTATCAGCTTCGCGCGCAACAGTTGGTGCTTTGCTCTCTCGCTTCCAATATCGTAGCGATGTGATCGATAGCTCAATTGAAAACTTGACTGCTGCTAGTTCTGCTATCACTGACGTGGATCTTGCTGCTGAGCAATCAAATTTGGTTAGCAAGCAAGTTCTGACAGAGGCAGCGATTGCATCTCTCTCCCAAGCGAACCAGATGAAATCAGCGTTATTGTCCCTCGTTAGATAGTAGTCCGTTTCTAAGGTAGAAACATAAAGAATTAAGGAATAGGGGGGATTGGCACGGAAATTGCTAATCTCCCCTTTCTAATAAGTTACATAAATTTAAAAAAGAATATATAATAAGTGGGAATTTAGGAGAATGCTATGGCAACAAATGGGATTACGACATTAGGTAATAGAACCTTCCTGTTTGGGGGAGCGTCAGGCATTGATACATCCTCACTGATTACGGCTGCTTATAACGCTAAAAAATCACAAGCGGATAAAATTGATGTTCAAGTGAAGAAGAACGTAGCTAAGTTTGAGGCATATGACAAAATAAAGACTTTATCGAACGCTGTTAAAACATCTCTCGCCAATATTCAAAAAAACTATTCCATTCTGGCGGGTAATACGGATTTATTTGATCAAAGAACAGGAAGCCTATCTACAAATACCGCCGTATCTGCAACCAGTTTGGTGGATGTCAAGCTTGATCCAGGAACAACTCTTGGTGCTCATGAAATAATTGTTCAGACAAAAGGCCAGGCTCAACGGGTTACAAGTGATTCAAGTACAAGTGCCACAGACCCGCTGGGATATACAGGAAGCTTCTCAATTGGTATCGCAGGGAAAACTGCATCCTCAGTGAATGTGACATCAGGTATGACGCTCACGGACTTGGCGGCGGCAATTAACACAAGTTCTTCGACAACTGGTGTAACGGCAACCATTGCAAAAGTTTCGGATACTTCATACCAAATGGTTCTAACGGGATCGGATATTAACAAAGCTATCCAAATAACCGGTGTAACAGGAACAGATGTTATGCAGAGTGTTGGGGTTACCGATGGTTTAGGCGGTTATCCGAATATTCTTCAGCCAGCACAGCCCACCTCAATCAAGGTCGATGGTATTACATATTCTCGCGATAGTAACAGTTTCAGTGATATCATAACTGGCGTTACCATTAACGTTAAGAGTGCTGATCCGGCGACAACGATTAATCTCTCTGTTGAAAATGATAATTCTGGTGTAAAAGCAGGCATTCAAAGTTTTATTACTTCTTATAATGCACTCCGAGATTATATTAAATCTCAACAGGTTGTCTCCGACAAAGGGACATTGGACAGTAGTGTTGTACTGTTTGGTGATACGGTTATGGAGAATTTAAATCGATCGTTGCAGGGTATTCTGGGTGGCAGTTATGGTTCCGGAGGAACAACTCTTTCAACGCTCAGGAATGTCGGCATAACACTTGATACAGACAATAAACTTGTCATGGACGAGACAAAATTTGATACGGCTCTGATTGATAAATTTAGTGAAGTGAGAGATATTTTCCAGGCTAAGGTAACGGTTGATAACACCGAATTCCGTATGACAAAAAATACATCCACCAATGGCAATCAAAATTTTGCAATGCAAATTACAATGTCAGGTGGAGTCATTAACGGTGTTTCCGTGGGTGGAGATTCGAGTTTGTTTGATTTTTCGAATGGAACCATTACTGGAAAAGCGGGTACAACCTATGAAGGCATGTCATTTGCCTATATCGGGACAACGGATACGACTGTGAATATTAATATTCAATCTGGGCTATCTGATACACTGAGTAGCACGATTGATAAATTTTCTGATGCCCTGAATGGTGATCTAACAAAAGAGATGAATAGAATCTCTAGCCAGAATACCCAGCTTGAACAAAGGTCGTCCCGTGTGCTGGAAAGAGCAGCCGCATATCGAGAAAGTCTTATTAGTAAATATGCGGCTTTTGAATCAAAATTGGCGCAAGCACAAACTGTCTTGGCACAATTACAAGCCATCACTAAATCAAATAATAAAGATTAACAATAAAGCATAATCGTTTACCCCAAAGGAAAAGAAATTGGTCAATAATCCTTATCAAGCAGCCTCACAGGCCTATCAGAAAAAAAATGATGATACATTAACCCCGCTTCAAATCGTTGTAGAGCTGTATAAGGGTATGATTAAAAATACCAAATTGGCTAAGAAATACTGGGAAAATAAGCAGTTTGATGTGACGTGCAGTTATATCGAAAAGAATTTTAATATTCTTGAAGCATTGCAGTCTAATATTGATCTTGAAAATGGTGGCGAAGACGCTGTCTTCCTGAATCGTTTCTATACGGTTATTTTCTCTGCTTTGACCCTTGCCATGACAAAGCCTGATCCGGCAAAACATTTTGATGAAATCGTCTCTTATATTCAACAGGTCCATGACCGTTGGTATGCCTTGGCATATCCAGGAGCTGATTTACCAGAGACTCAAGACCCAATTTAAGATTGGCTCTGATTTACCCCTCTAAATAGGCCGACCATAACTTTAATAAGTCATCACCAATTGATACTGGCGAGAACGGTTTGTGAATAACACCAATAATGGGTTCTAATTTTGCTTGGTCTTCCAATTCAATTGTTTCATGGCCGGTCATAAAAATTGCAGGGGTTGTATTTGAGAGGTTACGAACTTTTTCTAAAAGGTGAGGCCCATCTAAAATTGGCATGGAGACATCAATGATTAATAAATCAGGTTCGAATGTTGAGAGATGCTCAATGAATTGTGCGGCGCTTGTACAGCAGATGATTTCAAAGCCTTTGTTGCTTCTTTCGATTGATTTTTTAACCATCATTTGCATCATGGAATCGTCATCAATATGAAGGATTTTTTTTAGCTGTCTCATGCTGAAACCCTTTTCAATTCTTGAATTGTGAGTTCGGAAATAGTGATGGTTTGTTGAATAAGACTTTCAAGAGTATCCTCAGGGTCTTCATTTCGCGCGGTATGCTCAATTTGTGAACACAGAATATTCATCTGCAGCGCACCCATAGAGGCACTGGATGATTTGAGGGGGTGGGCTGATTCTGCTATGCCTTTATAGTCCCCATCTTTTAAACTGGACGTCATGGTTGTGATGTAAGTTGTAATTGACTTGATATACTGATCAACGATATTCGGCATTTCATCGCCCATAATATCAAGCATCTCACTATAAACATTTATATCTATCAATTCCATGTTATTGACAACTGGATTCTCCAGTATGAATTGTAAGGGGGACGGTTCTGAAAAGAGCCAATTTTTCAGCGCGTTCTCGAGCGTATGGCGGGAAATTGGTTTTGCAAGATAATCATTCATTCCACTGAGCATACATTTTTCAATATCACCTTTAATCGCATTGGCTGTGAGCGCGATAATCGGGACGTTTGCACCGGGGGTCTGAGAGAGTTCTATACTTCTGATCAATTGTGTGGCTTCGTAACCATCCATTTCAGGCATCCGACAGTCCATTAATATCAGATCGATTTCAGATGCATGCGCTCTGAAATATTGAACGGCAGCAACGCCATTCTCTGCCAGAACAGCATTTAGCCCCATGGTTTTCAGTATTTGTAATGCGTATTCCTGATTAACCGGATTATCTTCAACTAATAATATTTTCTTGCCGATGACTGGTTTAAAATCTGGTTTCGGGGCTCTGGCGTTATGTGCGATAGATTCTTTTGGCGTTTTGGTGAGTGGGATTGAGAACCAAAAGGTTGAACCATCAAAACGATTTCGTTTGAAATCAATATTTCCCCCCATGATCTCGACCAGATTTTTGGTGATGACAAGGCCAAGTCCTGTGCCGCCATATTTTCTTGTGGTTGATGTGTCGGCTTGTGAAAATTTTTGAAAGATCGCGTTTCTTTTGTTTTCAGGAATTCCGATCCCTGTATCTTCCACTTCGAAATATAAATCATTTGGGTTTATAGCGTCAGGAGTCACCAGAATTTTGATATGCCCGACATCCGTAAATTTTAAGGCATTGCTAATCAGATTGGTTAGAATTTGCCTGATGCGTGTCGGGTCCCCTAGATAGGCGGTTTGAAGGTCAACAGAGACCTCTTTATAGAGTTTCAACTTTTTATTGCGCGCGCTGATTTGGAATGTCGAGATAAGGTTGTCTAACATTTCGCCCAAATCAAAAGGAACGACTTCCATTTCAATATGTCCGGATTCAATCTTGGAAATGTCCAGAATATCATTGATCAGTTCATTCAGATTTGTCGCGCAAGAGACTAAGGCCTCGGAATATTTCTTCTGCTCTTCATTGAGCTCCGTTGATTGGATTAATTCGGACATACCAATAATACCGTTGAGCGGTGTTCTGATTTCATGGCTCATATTCGCTAGAAAATCAGTCTTGGCATTATTAGATAGAATCGCACGCGATCTTTCTTTTGAATAATGACTTATAAAAATATAACTACTATAGATTATGATCAGAAAAAGAATGAAATAGGTGCCGGTGCGGTAGTTATTGGACATATAGTTATATAATTTCTGTTTGTCCCGAATAAGTTTATATATTCTTGATAGGGGTTCCTCAAAATTGGAATTCATGATTTCTTCATATGAATTTTTTTCTATAATGTTTTTATAATTCAGAAGAATATCCTCAATTTCCTGATCGTAAGAGGGGATAAATTTTGAATCGATTGCATAAGTAATAAAGGATTGGTTATTTTTGTTAGGGAGTCTCTCAACGTCTTCAAAAAGATCATTATAATAATAGATCAGTTCTTTGAATTCCGGAGTGGTGTCCTCAAATTTTTGGGGAGTTAAAACATGATGCGTATGAAGATATTTTTTCTCAAGAACATTATGGATTTCGGATAGTTTGAAAACATCATCCAACGCATCGTTGAATCTATTCTCATAAGTTCTAAAAGACTGAACAAAGAAAAAAGCTTCAATCATAAGCAATAATGACAAAATGATCATTTCCCGTACAGTGAAGGACGGAACTTTGTTTTCGCCGATAGAGAATTTTGTTAACATGATATGCACCCTTTGATTCAATAAGAAACAAGTAAAATTCTTATTAAGAAGATGACTTAGGATAGAAAAACTTTTCTTATTTACTCAGAATAAGTGTGCGCCATTCGCCATGGGTAATGCGTTTAACAACGCTCAAACCCGCTGATTTATGGGCTTTCAGGACTTCTTTTTCTTGCTCAACCAAAAGGCCTGATAAGATAGTTATACCATCTTTTGCCAGATTTTTGGATAAATCTTCGGCCATAAGAACCAAAGGGCCAGCCAGAATGTTCGCAATAATCAGGTCAAAGCCTTTATCCTTAGCCTTTACTCGACGCGCGGCATATCCATCACCCGTTGCGCACACCATACCCTTGTCACCAGACGGGACATGATTAATCTTACGGTGATGGCAGGCAACCCGTGTGGCTTCCTTGTCAATATCAACGGCTAGTACAGGTTTTTTCCAGAGTTTATAGGCGGCAATCCCTAAAATACCAGAACCCGCCCCCATATCCAGAATTGCCTTTGGTTTCAGGCCAGTTGAATGGAGGTGGAGCAGGGCTTCTAAACACCCGCGCGTTGTTCCATGTTCACCGGAACCAAAGGCGGTGGCGGCATCAATTTGTAGAGGGATTTTGCCTTTGGGTGGTTTGCCGTCAAAATGGCTTCCGAAGATAAAGAAATCTTTAATCTCGAAGGGGGGGAATTGCAGATAGGACGCTTCCAACCAATTGGTCTCGGGAATATCTTCGACCACGAAATTGGATTCTTTAAAGGGATCGCCACTATGTTTGGATATGAGCTTTGCGAGGGCTTTGATGGGGGCAGGGGATGTGAATACCCATTGAATGTCCCAACCATATTTGGTCTTAACCCATGAAACGGAAACGGCCTCATCCTCAAGGGATAAAGCCGCTTTGCCGATAATATTTTCGTCATAAGATGAAGGGAGAGACAGGCTCACGCTTGAAAGTCCTGTTGATTGCACAGCAGAATCTTCGGAAGGCGTTGCCTGTTTCTTCATACTTACTTGTCCTCTTCTTCAAGATCAACGTCGAGATCGTCATCGTCGTCGTCCAGATCGTCAAGGTCTGCATCCAGATCATCATCCAAATCAGGATCGATGTCGTCGCTATCCAATTTTTCGTCATCGTCGTCGCCGTCGATTTCTTCGACTTCTTCAAGGCTCACTGTATCGGCCTCGGCAACTTCATCCTCGACGAGGTCTTCTTCATCGGCCTCTTTTGCCTCCGACACTTGATCGTCTTCGGTTGTGTCATCTGCCGCCAATCGTCCACGACGATTTTTGATTTTGACTTCACCGGTAAATTCGGTGCTGCATTGCGGGCAAACAATCGGGCGTTTGTTCAAATCGAAAAAACGTGTTCCGCAATTGGTGCAAATGCGCTTTAAACCTCGTGGGTCACTTACTGTCGCTTCTTTAGCCAAGCTATCCTCCATAAGGGATTGATATTAAAAACCTATTGGCCTGATTGCCTTATTTTTAGCTCTCTGTCAAAGGTTAAAAACATTTTGTAGGAATAATATGTGCGAAGCAGCAAATATAAACCTCGCCTCTATTAAGATTCGTTAACTTTCTGTATGATAGACTTGATATTCAAACGACCCCGTCTCAGGAGAATCTTATGCAAACTTCCGTAGTAATTTGTGGCTATAAACGCTCCCCCTTTACCTTTGCGAATAAGGGAGCATTGGCCAAAACCCGTCCTGACGATATGGTGGCCGAGGTCATTAAAGCATTGATCGCCGAGACAGGTGTGGATGTAAATGACATCGAAGATATTTTGATGGGTTGTGCGTTCCCCGAGGCCGAACAAGGTTTTAATATTGCCAAGATCGTGGCTCAATTGATCGGCCTTCCTGCAAGTGTTGCAGGCACAACAGTCAACCGTTTCTGCGGATCATCTATGACCACCATTCAAATGGCTGTGGGTTACGCGCA